>Ga0180222_1000792_pt1 | contig 40364 bp, 36 predicted proteins | sample eDN5th37CKraftOP_FD_151336 | JGI IMG/M metagenome (GOLD analysis project Ga0180222, IMG submission 151336) | Enriched Organic Plus compost microbial communities from Emeryville, California, USA - eDNA 5th pass 37_C Kraft OP (version 2) (version 2) ...
ACGCATCGCCAATTGTCCGATGCGCAAAAGGCTCAGGCCGGCGCCGGGCCCGATGTGGTTCGCCTGTCGGTTGGCCTTGAGGATACCGACGACATCATCGCCGATCTGGAACAGGCGCTCGCCAGCTAGGCGGCGCTCAAGCTGGCGACAACGCCGGTGCCGCAACCGGCTTATGGATAAGCCGTGCGGCATGCACCACGGCGACGGTCAATACCAGTATGGCCATCGCCTGATGCAGCAAGGCGAGCATGATCGGCACGGCGAATAGCAGCGTCGCAATGCCGATCATGGCCTGAACGATGATCAGCAGCACGATCAATGCCGCATAGGCCCGCGTGGTCCGGTCGTGAACGCTGCGGCCGGTGTCCCATGCATGCAGGATCGCGAAAAGGAGAATGAGATAAGCCAGCATCCGGTGATTGAACTGCACCGTCAGCGCGTTCTCGAAGAAGTTGCGCCATAGCGGCGTTTCGAACCAGAGCCGGTCGGCCGCCGGAACAAGCGCGCCGTCGATATGCGGCCAGGTGTTGTAGACGAGGCCTGCATCGAGTCCCGCGACCAGCGCGCCAAGATAGATCTGCGCAAGCACGAGAAACGCGAGGATGGCAGCACCAATCCGCACGCGGACCGGCGTCTCAATGAATGGCAGCGCCTTCATGCGCGCGACGGTCCAGACGATCGCCGCATAGATCACGCAGGCCAATGTCATGTGAAACGCGAGCCGGTATTGCGAAACGCTGACCCGCTCGGCCAGTCCCGACGAGACCATCCACCACCCGACCGCCCCCTGAACGCCGCCGAGCGCAAATAATCCGAAAAGCGGCCAACGCAGCTCACGGCCGATCCAGCCGCGCCACAAGAAAAACAGGAACGGGATCAGGAACACCGCGCCGATCGTTCGGCCGAGCAGACGGTGCGCCCATTCCCACCAATAGATGGTCTTGAATTCAGACAGCGACATGCCGCGATTGAGCTCGCGGTATTGCGGGATCTGCTTGTATTTGTCGAACTCCGCCGCCCATTGCGCCTCGGTCAGCGGAGGCACGGTTCCCGTGACGGGCTTCCATTCGACGATCGAAAGCCCCGATCCCGTCAGGCGCGTGGCCCCGCCCACGATCAGCGTCGCAACGACCATGGCCGCAACGATCAGGAGCCAGATTCTGACGGCGTGAAACCGCGCGTTGTGTTGGAGGCTGGTCATCTGCGTCTTGCCGGTCCGCCGCCGACCCTATAGTCAGCAGGCGTCCGCGATATAACGCAAGTTTCGGCCATGTCCATCCGCACCCGGAAACTGATCGGCGCCATTCTCCTGCTGCTGCTGGTGGCGGTCTGGGCGTTGCTTGCGATGGCCTTCGCGCAATTTGCGTTTTCGAGCCCCAATGTGCTGGCGGCGATGATCTTCTATGTCGTGGCAGGCATCGGCTGGATTTTCCCTGCGATGCCGCTGATCCGCTGGATGGAAGGCGGCCGGAAGCGTTAGGCAGCCTTCGGCGTCCGGCGGAACCCATTCCACATCGCCGTCGCGGTGCCCGACATCAACACCCGCAGATAGCGCAATTGCTGGAACTCGCCATTCAGCGAGATCCGCGGCAGCGCCGTCAGGTGATTGCGATGGTCCGGGAACAGGACGCCCGGCTGCGTTGTGACGGCGGTCCTGAAACCGAGTTCGGCGGCGATCGCGAATTCGCGCGGACCCGCGGAGCCAGGATCGCCGACCGGATAGGCGAAATGCTGTGGCCGGATTCCGATCGCCGCTTCGATCACGGTGCGGCTCATCTCCATTTCGGACCGCGCGACGCGGTCCGACGTCTTCCTGAGCATGAAGTGATTCACGGTATGGGCGCCGATGGTGCAGAGCGGGTCGCGCGCCAGCTCGGCGATGTCCTCCCAGCTCATGCATAATTCATCGCACAGGGCGGCCATATCGACGCCGTATCGGGCCGCGAGGTCGCGGATCACGGTGCGCAGTTCCTCCTCGGTCTCGAGGCTCCGCAGCCACCAATAGAGTTGCTCGTAGATGTTCCGCTTCTCGTCGGGCCTTGCGCAGTCGAACCTGCGCTCCTGACCGTTGATGTAAAGTCCGATGCGGTCATTGCTGGCGACGACGCGCTCCAGCGCCACCCACCAGAGTTCGCCGATGCGGTCGGGGAAGCTGGTCGGCACATACAGCGCGAACGGGATCTCGTGCTTCTTGAGGATCGGATAGGCCCATTGCAGATTGTCGCGGTAGCCGTCGTCGAAGGTCAGACAGACGAAGCGCCGCTTGAAATCGCGCTGCACAAGCCGCCGGTACATTTCGTCGAGCGAGACGATGTCGAGGCCGGACCGGCGCAGCCGCCGCACGACCGCCGCGAAGAACCCCGGCGACACTTCCAGAAGGCGGTTCGGCTGGAAACTCCCCGGCCGGGACGGCCGCACGTGATGCAGCGTCAGGATCGCGCCGACGCCCTGAAAAAATGGCCGCAGCGCGACATGGGCGCCGCTGAAATACAGCGTCTCCAGCCCGGCCCGAATGATCGTCTTTTTCAGTCCGCTCACTGACAAATAGCCGCTTTTCAATGAAAGAGGCGCGATCCTGCCAACCCTTTGTTGAGAATCCTTTGCCACGGTGGGTTTTTCAAGGAGGCCCGGGATGAATTTCGCGCTGGCGCGCACCGAGCTCGCGCAACCGGTGACCGGCATGCCCGACGAGGCCGATCTGGAATGGTCCCTTGAGATTGTCCGGAGCCTGGAGGCTGCGGAGGCCCCCTGGCGAGACCTGCTGCAGCAGGATTGTTTCGCGACCGCCTACCAGGATTTCGACTTCTGCGCGCTGTGGTTCCGCCATGTCGGCGCGCCTGCGGGCTTCGAGCCCTGTGTCGCCATCGGCCGCGACGCGGCCGGCCAGCCGCTTTTTCTGTGGCCGCTGGTTCGAAGGCCGGCCGGAGGCTGTCAGGTCGCGCAATTCTTCTGCGGCTCGCACGCCAATGTCGCGACCATGCTGTGGCGCATGGATGTCGCAGCGCGCATCACGCTCACGGATCTGCAGAGGATCTTGCGCCTCCTGGCCGAGAGCGGGATCGACGTGCTTTCCCTGCACAATCAGCCGAGGCAGTTGCGCGGCCAGGCCAATCCCCTCCTCCTCCTGCCGCATCAAGCCGCGCCTGACAAAAACTATTCCCTGACGATCGACGGCCCCGGCGACGACGTCATCGCGCGCAGCTACAACGCCGATACCCGCCGCAAGCTGCGGCGCAAGGAGCGCAACCTCGCCCGATTGCCGGGTTACCGTTACTCCCGCCTGACGACGCCCGAACAAGTCGACCACTGCCTGTCGCAATTTCTGAAACAGAAGGCGGCCCGGTTGTCGGCCCGCGGTATCGGCAACGCATTCGAAGAAGAAGGGATGGACGCGTTCATTCGCGCCGCCTGCCGGCATGGCCTCGAACAGGGCCGGCCGCTGATGGAAATCCACGCTCTGGAATGCGACGCCGAACTCCTCGCCCTGTTCGCCGGCATCCATGACCGCCGCGAATTCCTGGCGATATTCAATTCCTACACCTTGAGCCAGAATGCGCGCCTGAGCCCGGGTCTCGTTTTGCTGGTGAAGCTTGTCCAGGATTGCGCAGCGCGCGGATTTCAGTCGCTCGGCCTCGGCATCGGCGCTGCCGACTACAAGTCGCAACTTTGCGACGTCGCCGAACAGCCATTCGACAGCTTTATCGGGCTGACGGCGCGCGGACAGATCTACGCATTGTCGACGAAGGCTCTGCGCGCCGCCAAGAGCGCGATCAAGAACAACCCGTTCCTGTGGGACATCGTCTCCAAAGGGCGCGCAAAACTGTTCGCCCGCACCTGAGCCCGGAATTTCGCTCAGGCAGCAACCGGATCGCTGTCCCGCCTCTCGTCTCCACTCTGAACGGACACGACCTCGGCGAAGCCGGCCGCGGTCAGCTTGGCACGCGCATCGAGCGTGGCTGCGGCAGCCAGATCCTTTGCAACCAGCACCGCGCGCGGCGCGAAGCCGGCAAAGAACCGAATTGGCGCCTCGTCGACGGCACCGCCATCGATCACCAGATGGTCATAGGCGCGCGCCAGCGCTTCCAGCGTAATGGTCAGACGCGGCGAAGCGAAAATAGCCGCCGCATCGCCGTCCACCATGCCCGTCGATACCAGATGAACACGCGAGAATTTGTCGCGCGTGATGACATCGCCGAACGATGCCGTACCGCGCGCCAGTTCGGCAAATCCAGGTGCCTGTGGTTCGACCGAGGTCACCGAGAGATTGGGGGCCTGCAGCGCAAGATCGGCCAGAACCACCCTCGTCCCTTTCGCCGACAACGCCCGCGCCAGAGAGAGTGCGGTATAGGTCGTGCCGACGTTACGGCCAGCGCCGAACAGGACAATGCGGCGGCCGGGTTCGCCCATCGCGGTGAGCGCGTTCGCGAGCGTCTCGACGCGATCGGCCTTGGGCGCCGCACGCACCGGGACCTCGATCTGCGGCCGCGCATCTTTTGACTCATCGGCCGCGCCCCGCTTCCGGCGGAACAACCCGAAGAGTGAGCGGCGCGTCTTGGACGGTGCAGGCGCCGGCAGGGCGGGCGACAACGGTGCGTCCGATCCATCCGGGGCCACCGGCCGCTGCCGCGCACGGGTCGGCACGCCCTGTCGCAGGATTTCCGACGACAGCACGAACGCCATCATGAGGAACAGGGTCGCAAGCGTCGCCACGATCACGATCGGGACCGTTTTCGGGAACGCCGGCACGTTCGATACCGTCGCGCGGGAAATCACGCGAGCTTCTGCGGGCTCGGCGTCGATATTTTCCCGCGCCGTCGCTTCACGATAGCGCGCGAGATAGGATTCCAGCAGGTCGCGCTGCGCCTTCGCCTCGCGTTCAAGCGCACGAAGCTGCACGTCCTGCGGAACGGAGCTGCTGATCTGGCTCTTGATCCGGTTGATTGCCTCGGTGGTCTGCTCGACGCGGGAGCCCGCGATGCGCGCGTCGTTCTCGATGGCGAGAACCAGCCGCTCCAGCTCGCCGCGGATCTGTGTGTCCAGCGCATTGATCTGCGCATTCAGCTCCTGAATGCGCGGATGCCGCCCGAGCAGCGTCGAGGACTGTTCGGCCAGTTGAGCGCGCAAGAGGACGCGCTGCTCGATCAGGCGCTTGAGCAAATCCGAATTGGCGATGTCCGACGACTCGACGGACTTCCCGTTCTTGAGCATATCGCGGATCGCCTTGGACCGCGCGTCGAGATCGGCCTTTTGCGCACGCGCCGTCGCAAGCTGCGTGGTCAGTTCACCGAGCTGCTGGGTATTCAGGTTGGTCTCGTTGTTGCCGATGAAGAGATTCGCCTTGGCCCGGAATTCGTCGACCTTGGCGTCGGCTTCCTGAACGGTCTTGCGCAGCTGCGTGATTTCGTTGGCGAGATATGCGCTGGCGCTGCGAGTCTGATCGACCTTCGCCTGCTGCTGCATCTTCATGTAGGCGTCAACGATGGCATTGACGACCTTTGCGGCGAGCTCGGGGTCCTCGCTCATGAACTCGATGGTGATGACCCGTGACCGCTCCACCGCCGAAACCGTGAGCCGGTCGTAATAGATTTCCATGACCCGCTCTTCCGGGGTCATGCTCAACCGGTCGCGGCCAAAGCCAATCAGCGCAAGGACGGTACTGATCGGCGATATGCCCTTGAGGACCGGATCAAACTCCGGACGCTCGCCGAGCTTGAGCTCGCGGATCACCTGACGGGCGATGTCCCGCGACTGCAGGATCTGAACCTGCGTTGCGATGGCTTCCTGGTCCGCGACTGCGCGGTCGATCGACTTCTCCGCTTCCGGACGCAGGAAGACGTTTTCACGTCCCTCGACGGCGATCTTGGCTTCGGATTTGTAGCGGGGCGTAATCTGATTGACGATCACGAGCGTCGCTATGGCGACGAGAAGCGTCGGAAGAAGGATCAGCCATTTCTTGCGCCACAATGCGCGGCCGAGCGCTTGCAGATCCAGCTCGTTATCGGCCTCGGCAGGCGATACGCCGACGCCACCTTGCTCCACCGAGTGCATCACCGACTCCGTCACAACCAACGGTGCCATTTCCCCAGATTATGGTTTCCGTCACGTTAATCGGGCCCGAACACGCGTCGAATAAGCACTTGACGTTGTCACGCGCGAGAATCGTGCGCGTTGCCATGGGTTAACGAGGCTTAACGATCAGGCTGCATCCAGGTGACAAGCAACGCCAATTGCTGATCCACCATGAGATCGCAACCAATGTCGGCGGCACGCCAATATTCGATCCGCTTGACGGCTCATCCCCCCGGACGATCGCAAAGCATTTGCAGACAAATTGATCGATTCCATTAACCATCTGGAAACCATGCGGATGGCTGCCGGCTTGTTGCGCAAGCGGACACCAACCAATTTCTCAGGTGACGATAGGGTCGAGGGCGGAATAGATACTTATCGTGCCGCACTTACGGCGCGCAAAAGCTGAATACGGCAACTAAGCTTTTGTTGAATCTTTTCCGATAAGACCTGTCCCCATCAAAACAAGGCCGTACGCGTAAAGCGTAACGGACCGGGGATGGCGTTATGTTGGAAATGGACGCTCGCAAAATGTTGGGCGCGTCCGCTGCTGCAGCCAGCGTGAGCAGCGGCCTGGACACCGCGCGCCGTGCCAAGCGGCAATTGTCGCCCGCAGCTCTTGCCGCAGCCTCTGTCGCGACGCGGCCGGCGATCTCGCCGATCGTCGTCGCCGGATTCGTTCGCGCGCTGGAGGCGGCCCTCGCCGCCTTTGTCGGAACCCTCGCCTATTATGTTTATGTCTTTCCGACGGAAGGATTTCGCTGGCCTTACATCTTCGCGATCGTCGGCATCTCACTCCTGTCCGTGATCGCGTTCCAGGCGGTCGACATCTACCAGATCCACGCCTTTCGGCGGCCGATCAACCAGATGGCGCGACTGATTTCGGCCTGGTCGGTGGTGTTCCTGCTGGCGATCGCAGTATCCTTCTTCCTCAAGCTTGACCTCGCGCTGTCGCGCGTATGGCTCGTGACCTTCTGGGCCGCAGGTCTTGTGGCTCTGGGCGCATCGCGCGCGGCACTCTACATGCTGGTGCGCCACTGGATGCGCGAGGGCCGCCTCACCCGGCGGACCGTGATCGTCGGCGGTGGACAGCCCGGCGAAGCGCTGATCGAAGCGCTCAAGAACCAGAAGGACAGCGATGTCCGCGTAATCGGCGTGTTCGACGATCGCAACGAGGCGCGGTCGCCGGAACAAGTCGCAGGTACCAAGAAGCTCGGCACCGTTGACGACTTCGTCGAATTCGCACGGCGCACGCGTGTTGATCTTGTGATCTTCTCGCTGCCGATCAGCGCCGAGAACCGCATCCTCTCGATGCTCAAGAAGCTGTGGGTCCTGCCGGTCGATATCCGGCTGTCGGCGCATTCCAACAAGCTGCGCTTCCGGCCCCGCTCCTATTCCTACATCGGCACGGTCCCGGTGCTCGACGTTTTCGATCGTCCAATTGCGGACTGGGACGTCGTGATGAAGTGGCTGTTCGACAAGATCGTCGGCGGGCTGCTCCTCATCGCCGCGCTTCCGGTGATGGCGGTGATCGCAATCGCCATCAAGCTCGACAGCCGCGGCCCCGTGCTGTTCAAGCAGAAGCGCTATGGCTTCAACAACGACCTCATCGAAGTCTATAAATTCCGCTCGATGTATGTCGATCAATGCGACGCCACGGCAAGCAAGCTCGTGACCAAGCACGATCCGCGCGTCACCCGGGTCGGCCGTTTCATCCGCAAGGCGAGCCTCGACGAGTTGCCGCAATTGTTCAACGTGGTGTTCAAGGGCAATCTGTCGCTCGTCGGCCCGCGCCCGCATGCCGTCAACGCCAAGGCGGAAGCACGCCTTTATGACGAAGCGGTCGACGGCTATTTCGCACGGCATCGCGTCAAGCCCGGCGTCACCGGCTGGGCTCAGATCAATGGCTGGCGCGGTGAAACCGATACCCAGGAAAAGATCCAGAAGCGCGTCGAGTACGATCTCTATTACATCGAGAACTGGTCGGTGCTGTTCGACCTCTACATCGTGCTGATAACGCCTTTCGCGCTGCTCAAGAGCGAGAACGCGTATTGATTACGGCCGACCAGGCGGGGGCGATTGCGCCGAACCGGCCGACAGCCGCGGCAGAGCCGGCGCCAGCGGTGCCGGTGCGCCATGCGCCCCCGCGCGTCGCCGTCAGTCTCCTGCACGGCGCTCTGTTCCTCACCATCCTTGGCAGCTTCCTCGTCTTCATCGAGCCCTCCCCGTATGAGGTGCTCACGGCGCTTCTTGCCTTCACCTGCCTCCTCGCCGGCGTCGTGCTCGACCGCAAGCTGCTGCCGCTGATCTTTCTGCTGCTCCTCTACAATCTCGGCGGCGCCTTCTCGCTGATCCCGGTGATCGGCGACGAGCCGTCGCGCCGCTTCATTCTGATCTCCTTCTACATGGCGGTCACGGCGATCATCTTTGCGATGATTTTTTCGACTGATTGCGTGCGCCGCCTGGAGATCCTGCGCCGCGCCTATATCCTCGCCGGGATATGCGCGGCGATTGCGGGCATTATCGGCTATTTCAAGGGCATTGACCTGCTCACGCTTTACGGCCGGGCGCGCGGCACCTTCAAGGACCCCAATGTTTACGGGCCCTTTCTTATCCTGCCGATGCTGTTCCTTCTGCAATCATTCCTGGTGCGCGGCCTGCGGGTGTTGTCGCTCGCCGCCTTCCTGCTCATGGCGGCCGGCCTGTTCCTGAGTTTCTCGCGTGCCGCGTGGGCGCATATGGTGTTCTCGGCAGCGATGATGCTCGGGCTATTGTTCGTCACCACGCCGAGCGGATGGTTTCGCGCGCGGCTCATCGCCATCTCGACGATGGGCACACTCGCAGTCGCCGGTTTGTTGCTCGGCCTCCTCGCCGTCGGCAATGTCGGCGACGTGTTCAAGGAGCGCGCCTCACTGAACCAGTATTACGACGTCGGTGAAAGCGGCCGCTTCGGTGCCCAGAGGAAGAGCGTTGACCGGCTGATCGAACTGCCGAACGGCTTTGGGCCGCTGCAGTTCCGCAACTATTTCATCAACGACCCGCACCAGGTGTATCTCAACGCCTTCGCGTCCTACGGCTGGCTCGGCGGATTCTCATACCTCGCGCTGGTCTTGATCACGCTGACGATCGGATTGCGCACGGTCTTCGTCGCGACACCCTGGCAGAGCTTTTACATCCCGATCATGTCGACCTATACGGGCGTGGCGCTCGAGGGTCTGGTCATCGATACCGACCACTGGCGGCATTACTATCTGCTGCTTGGTCTGGTCTGGGGGCTCTCGATCGCGACCATGAATTACCGGCGGCGCGCCAATGCCGGCTCCGCGGCAGCCCGCTGAAGGCGAACGCGCTATTTGCGTGCGGCGATATAGGCGTAGCTCGCGACCGTGCGCCAATCGTTCTTGCGCGCGAGCTCGGTGAACTTGGCGTGGATCTGACGCACGACCGGGAAGCGGTCGAAATAGCCGTGGCCGTAGAACGGCAGGATGACGACCTCCCGATAGCCGATTGTCTCCAGCATCGGCCGCATCTTGCGATCGCTCGCATAGGTCCAGCTGTAGCGCGCCGGAAAGACCGGGTCCTCGTCGTCGGTGCGATGCGGGTAGATCAATTTCACGATCTTCGCGGCGACGTCGTCCGGCAAAAGCCGATTGATGACGAACGGCAACGCGTAGAGCGTCGGAATGAAGGCGAGCGCCACACCGCCCGGAGCGAGCAGTTCGTACAGATTGGCCCAGGCGCGCTGTCCGTCGGACACATGCTCGAAGACCATCCGCGAAAACGCGAGATCGAAGCTGTTGCGCAGGTCCGCGACCGCCGAAATGTCGCCGGCCACATCGAAACAGGCCGTGCGGTAGCTTTTCGGCAGGACGTCGAGCTCGGTCTGCGAAATGTCGTTCACCGTCAGTTCCGCACCCAGCGCGTTCAGCTCCTCCGGCTTGAACAGAGGGTCGCGGCCGCCGCCGACTTCCAGCAGATGCCGGGCGTGAAGCATGCGCGCCAGGCCGCGCACGACATTCTCGTAATTGTCCCAGGCCCAGTCGCGCTCGTTCACGACGCCGAGCCTGTCGAAGGCGCCGGCAAGCACGGAGCTGTGATCGATTGTCTTCAGGATATCACCCGAGGTCCGATCGAGCATGGCGCCTCTCCTTGCACGCGGGTTGTGACAGGGGCCTTGGCGCGGCCATCAAACCCGGCCTCGCTTGAAGGGTTCCTTAAACCCCAGGCGTTTAGGATGTCTTACGCATGCCGTTCGATTCCGAAGCGGCGCCCGGATCGACCAAACCCATAATGTCCGCCGCCACGTCCGAGTCCATGATCGACGGCCGTCCCGAAGGCACGGCGAAGTCCGCCCCGGCCGAGACGCCGGCGAAAGATGGCGGCCGTTTCCTTTCGATCCCCTATCTGCTCCTGCGCGCCACCACCGCCGGCGGCGGGCTGGTCGGCGGGCTCGTCCAGACTTTCGTGTTTGCGCGCATTCTCGATCCGGAACGCTTCTCGGTCTTCATCCTGGTCGGCACGCTGGGGATCGCGCTCTGGCTCTCCGATATCGGGCTCGTCAAGATCATCTTCGTGCGGATGCGGGCCTGGCTCCTGGCCGGGGCGGAACCGGGCGCGCGGGTGGTCTGGCACGCGACCGCGATCGTCATCCTCTATTTCCTGCTCGGTGTGACCTCCACGATCGTCGTTTTCTGCGGCGCGCTCGCGCTCGGCGCCGGGGTCTATAGCGGGCTCGAGCTTGCGCTGTTCTTTCTCTTCACGGCGATCACGCTGGTCTGGTTCGCGCTGCGCAATATCAGCCTCGCTGTCGATGAATTCATCTTCTTCGAGATCATGGAAGTGACGCGCCGGACGCTGCATGTCGGCTTCATGCTGATGACGCTGGCGGGCCTGTCACTGATGGCGTTCCTGGTGATTGCCAACCTGATCTGGCTCGCCCTCTTCGCCGTCATGATCACGCGGCTGTCGCGCACCGGCGCTCTGCAGGCGACGATCGCGGGTTTTCGCGGCCATCTCACATCGTTCTTCCGCGACAACCGCAAGGAAGTGGTGTCGGGCGGCACCTATGCAGTGAACGAGTTCTATCTCTACAACTTCGCCTACGCGATTGTACCCGTCGCCTACGGGCTCGGCGCGCCGACCATCATTCTCGACACGCTGTTCAAGGTGATGCGCGGCGCGACCGTGCTCTATTCCGCGGCCAGCGACGTTGCACTGCCGCGACAGACCCGCGCGCACAGCGAGGGCGACCGCCGGACGCTGATCCTGGCGACCTGGATGGCTGCCGGTCTGTCCAGCCTGCCCGGCCTCGCGATCGGTCTTGCGCTGGCCTTCTTCTCCGAACCGATGTTCCGGCTGCTGCTCGGACACTCGGCCGTGATGCCGCAGGCGATTTCGAACCTGATGATCATCCTTCTGGCCGCCAACCTCGTGCAGACGGTGTCGAACTTCCTTCTGATCCACACGGGCTATTTCAAGGTGATCGCGCGGGTCAGCGTCCTGATCAGCCTGGCGGCGACGCTGGCGACCGGATTTGCCGTGCTGACCGGAGCCGACCTCGAGGGCTTTCTGCGGGCTTTCACCGCGGTCTATGTCGCGAGCGCGCTTTGCTATCTGACGCTCGCCCTGCGCGGGCCCCTGGCCAAGAAATCCTGACCCAAGAAAACCTGAACCCGGCCGCCCCGGCGCGGTTGCGCAGCCGGTGCCCCATCCCTATAACGGCGCCGTCGGAGCGTGGCGCAGCCCGGTTAGCGCACTAGTCTGGGGGACTAGGGGTCGTGGGTTCAAATCCCGCCGCTCCGACCACTTAAGCCATTGATTTGAAAATATAATTTTCAACAGTCCCTGCCTTCTGCCGCTGGCGCGTTTTTCCCCGTATTGCCACCGCGCGGGGCTGCTGAGTCACAAGCCTGAAGCTCTTGCCTGAGGACGATTGCTGCAGCGCCTGGGTATCAGCTTAACGCGCTGCCGACATTCCGCTGCCGGCTTGGGCGCACGCCACTTCGAGATGATCCATCGCCGTTCCGACATTCCTTTGCCCTGCGCGGCGCATCCCTCACCTTGAGCGGGACAACATCGCACGCGAATGGGCCCTGCCCGTCTCCGCCCGGGCGACCGGACAGAGCCTGCCCAACGGCGTCTCGCCCGCCAGTTCGTTCGAGGGCGAATTCTTCGCAACACGAAAGCTATGCCGGCGGTCCAAACCCGCGATTAGGCGTTTGCTCAAAACACCATGCAAACGTCGGCTTGCCGTCGCGCTCAAACAACTGAACGTCGCCAGGTCAGCGACCCTTCGTCTTGCCCTTTCTGGCCGGCGGCCTTGCGGTCTTCCTTGTTTTCGACGCAACCTTTCGCCGCAAGACGCCCGCAACTGACGATGTGGGCTGGCGAAACCACACCACAAAATTCGACAATCCAAACGCGCCATTTCCGTTTGTCTTGCGAACCTTCAAAACGTTCGCACCGCGCTTTAGCGGGAAGTCTCGCGTACCGGAGAGAACGACCTGAAACATTCGCGTCAGGTATTCCGAACTCGTTCCGTAATGATACACGCGCTTGTCATTAATCGAGATGTCCGCCGCAAGCTCATCGACATTCGCTGTGGTGTGAACCATGAATTGGAGGATCGCCGGTGACAGCACCGCGTCGGAAGGCAATTGAAAGTTGAACGTCTTTTCCACCGGCTGCCCGTCGGCTCCAACGAACTCCTTTTCCGAATAAAGAATGATTGAGAATTGCGCGGGTGTCGCCATGACCAATCCTCCTTTGAGGCGTCAAAGCACGGACTGTAATCCAGACAACCAGCGCGCGTGCGGTATTCGGGGCTAACTCCGAAGGACCGTGTCATCACTTCATGGTTACGCGGAGACATGTGGACGATGTTCGGTTCTTTCACCGTCTCGCGGACCGAAGCGGATATGGACTGCAAACACAAGCGACGCCGGCATTTGCGCGGCTTGTAAGCACCGCAGACGCGGAACTGCAGCAGCATTAATCAGCTTGTCCGACGACAGGGTCACCGCCGACCGCTTGAGATCATTCGGCCCTTCTGAGCCGCGTCGGCAACAATTCGCCTCGCTTTTTCAGGATCGGATAGGCGGAGGCTTCAATCAGGTGGCTGTTGACTCTTTTCAGGTCACGCAAGGCATCGAGATGCAGCGCGCTCGTTTCCACCGTCTCGATATTGCCTGAGCGCAACCGTTCAAAATGCGCTGCGATTGCTTCGTCCTCCAGCCGCCGGAACGCCTCCTTTTCCGATGCGAGGGCGCGGGCGGCCTCCGGATCTCCGCTCAGGAATACGGCGGTCGATTGACGCAACGTCGCCAACAAGCGATCGACGAGCGCGACAAGATCGGCCGTCCCTTCCCTGGAGAAAGCGACGCCCCGCTTCACGCGGCGATAGGCCATGCCGAGAAGCCCGCGATCGATCAGGTCGCCGGCCTGTTCCAGATTGATCGAGAAGGTCAGAATTCTGTTGAGCGTTTCGGTCGCAGCCTCATCCAGCTTGCCGTCATCGATGGTCAGCAGATTTTCCTTGATGGCGTGGTTGAGCCTGTCGAGGCGATCATCAAGCGCGCGCGCCTGCTCGATTTGTCCCCGGCTCGTCTGGGTGAGCGCGTTTCGCAGCCCGGCAATCATGTCCTCGAGGACATCGGCCAGCCTCAGCGCCTCGCGGGTCGCCCCGCCCAGCACGTTGGCGACCGGCGTTTCGGGCGTGACGGGCTCGAGATAACGCGGCGTGTCCGGGGCATCCGCCGTCGGTCGCGACGGCAGCAGGCGCTCCAGAAAGCGCGCATAGGGCGACAGGAACGGAAGCGCCAATGCCGCCAGCACGAGATTGAACGCCGTATGGAAGTTTACGATCGCTCGTGCGGGTGAACTTTCGATGGCGGACACCGACTGGACCACCCACGGATAGACGGCAAGAACCGCAAGCGCACCGACAAACCGGTAAAGACAATTGCCGAGCGGCAGACGGCGGGATGCAAGATCCTGGGCGCCTCCTTCAAGCACCGGATTGATCGAGGTTCCGATATTGGCGCCCAAGGTCAGTGCAATTCCGGCCGGGACCGTCAGGACGCCCTTGCTGACCAGCGACACCGCGATCAAGACGACAGCGACGCTCGAATGAGCTGCCCAGGTCAGAACCGCTCCAATGACGACGACAAAAAGAATGTGAGATGACAGGGCTTCAAGGAAGGTCCGGGCGAGCGGGTGTGCCGTGATCGGTTGAAGCAGAGTCAGGAATTCATGGAGCGCGAAGAGGATCAGACCCAGCCCGATGAACACCCGTCCAAAATCACGGGACGCGGCGCGTGTGCGTCTGAACAGCAGGTAGCCTGTCAATACGAGAACCGGCGCAACCGCCACGACATTGAACGAGAGGACCTGAACGATCAGTGTCGAGCCTACATTGGCGCCGAGCATGACCGCGAGGCCCGCGACAAGTCCCAGGGTTCCGTCGATCGCAAATCCCGTGACCATCAAGGCCGTCGCGGTGCTGCTTTGAAGCAGTGCGGTCACACCCAGCCCTGCCGCAAAGGCACTGAGCCGGTTTTGCAGATGTTGTGAGAGAAACGAGCGCAGCTGAGCGCCCAACGCACGCTGGACTCCCGTCTGCACCATGTGAACGCCCCACAACAGCAGGGCAACCGTTCCGGCGATGTCGAGAAGGGTGAGCGTGATGTTCGTCGGCAATCCCTCCGATCACATCTGAAGTCAGCGGAAATTGTGCCCTCACGCGGGGGTTGTCCAGACCAAACCTCCCTGCCAGCCTGACAGGTTGAATCTCAGTGGCGACCGGTATACCCGAATCCCAACCACGAATCTTTGCAGGCAGGGATCAGCACAACGCTCATGAGGACTTTGGCAGTGTTCTTGGCTGTTCTTTTTGCGCAACCGGCGACGGCCCAGCAACGCTATCTGCAAAGTCTGCTGCGGGTCGAGCCCCAAACCCGACTGGAGCAGGTCTGCGATATTGAAGCCGCCCGGCAAATCCGGCGCGACACCGGGCTCCGCGTCGATCGAGCAAAAGCCGACATCTCGCGTGCGCCTGTTCACTCGGGCCATACTGTAACCGCATCTGGAGGAGCTTTCCGCGCAGCAGGACAGTGGCGGGAACTCTCGTTCACCTGCACGGGTACGCCCGACCACCTCCATGTGGTTTCGCTGAAATACAAGATCGGCCCCGTTATCCCTGAATCGAAATGGGCCGAGCTTGGTCTGTGGCGATAAGCCGAGATTGTTCAGCGCGCCACGCTGAAGATGTCAGCTGTGCTTCGAACGCGGGATAGAGCCGTCACCACAGCTCACGCGCGATTGCGACCACGACGCGGCAGGTAAAGCCCCTGGCACAAACAGGATCAGCGCGGCTTGTCCGGGGGATCAGTCGCTCGTCATTCGATGCCTTGCTCTGGACAGTCCTGTCCCCACGCAAAGGTGGGCCCGCACCCTGACAAATTTGACAGTAGTAAAGCCGAGAGAAATGGCCAATCTGGCGTCGCGACGGGAATTGGAGCACTGCTGCCGGGAAGACTTCGCCGGAAGTGACCACCCATCCCTTATGTGTCCCCGGGGTGGGCTTTTTCATTTCCCGTCGCCCTTCCCTAAGGTGCCGCTGTTGCCGGCCCGCACCTCCGGGCCGCCCTCTTTTGCCGCCATGCTTTCGCTTCGCCACAGCCGCTTCGCCGCTGCTCAGTCGAATTACGTCAGCCATTTTGTCGAGTTGCGCGGACGCCAAAGTCCCGACAGCATCAATTTGGCGACGGCGCTGCTTTTGTCCGGTCAACGGAGGGCTGCCTTCTTTCGCGATGGCCTTGAGGGCGGTTCTCGCAGGCTTCTCAGACCGCAATTGCACCGTCCTTGCGACCGTCTGCTCACGCCAGTCGATATTGGGCTTAGCCGCAACAGCATCTCGCGCAAAAGCGGCTAAGCCGAATTCTCTCTGCTATCGCTTGTTCGATCCCCAGCCTTGTACTCGCAACAATCGTCATGGCCGGTGGGCCTTTGTGTCACGACGGGCTCCATCCGGTGCGATGCGCTCGTAGCGACAGGAACCCTCCCGAGGTCTCGTTTGTTGCAACCGCATGAAGTCCGTCCTCGCAATATTGGCTGTTCTGACGACCTGCACAGCAGCGAATGCCTTCGGATTCTCATTTGGCCGGAATTATCCTTACGCGAACGAGCCGCAATATATGTATCCCGGCAAACACCTGAAGAAATGTCGAAAAGGCTATGCACCGTACTACGACGGCACTTGCAAAAAAATTCGTTGGATCCGTTGAGGGACCAACTCGGTTTACCGTTTTGCTTGGCCGCGCAACGTCCAGTCGCATCCGGCCAAATCCAGCGGCCTACTGCAGATACACCAGAAGACCGATGCACCGCGCGCGGCCCGTCCAGTTCTTGTAGAGCCCCGCCACGCGCCGCATCGTGCGACTTCCCCGGCGCTTCCCGCCGACCGAAACGATACCGAACTTGCCGTCGAAATAGATCGCGTTGTGATGTCCGCATTTGGCATCGCACTCGCGAAAGCCGAGTTCGGCAACCGGGTTCGCCACTTTGCGAGAATCGAATTGGGTGCAGGTCGAGTCCAGTTCCTTCCAGACGAGCTTGTAGTCCGTCGTCAATTCATAGCGCCCGTCCGACGGATAGGCGCTGAGATACTGGCAGCTTGACCAATTGCCCGGCGCCGTGTCGCAGGGTGGATCGTCCATCGCCGCGCTTCCGTCATTGCCCGGGAGAACCCGCGCCTGCCAGATAAACCTGCGACCCTGTTTGTCGCTCCCGAAATGGACGACCGCCCTGTTGCCGTCAGGCTTTCCGCACGCGCGTGTCAGGTCACGCGCGGCATTGTTCCGCGACAGGTACGCGTTCAGGATCTGGTTCTGATGACGGAAATACAGACTGCCCTTATCGGCAAGTGCGAAGCAGTCGATCCAGTAGTCGATGAGAGGACCGGATGCGTGATCTTTGGATTGCTTGCGCGCGGGACCGAAGGTGTAGTCGACCGGGATTCTGTTCTTGTTGTCGCGTTTGAGAAAATCCTGCTCGGACGCCGCTTTCGCCAACGCCAGGGCGATGTCCTTGCAGACCGGGTGCATCGGATCAGCGGCAACCACATGCAACGCGGTGACCCCGCCATGCGCCGGCGTCGCGCTTGCGCCCGGGTCGAGACCATGCCGGATCCATTCTTCCGTGACGGTGAGATAGCCTTGCGTCGGACTGAAGCGCTGACAATCCTCGATGAAGGCGTGGAACTGCGGCCGTGCGATCGTTTCCGACAGCGCGTCGACCGGGTTGGGATTTGCGCGCTTTTGGCCGGAGAACAATGCCGAAATCGCCCTGCGGATATAGGCGTTGTCCGGTATTTCTCTGCAGGTCGCGGCCGCAAGAGACAGCGTGCGCGCATCCTGCGCCGCGACCGATGAATAGACCGTGTTCGGATCGCCGCCATTTGCGATCAGCGCCTCGATCGCATTCGTCTTGCAGCGAACCGCGGCGTAGTCGAGAAAGGTCGCACCCTCACGCGCGGTGCCGATATTGGCGTTGACGGGGACGATGCTCGCCGCGTCCGTCGCCTTGAACAGTTGTGAAATCCGCGCGGCGTCGTCCGAGACGATGGCTTTCTGCACGTTTTCGATGAAGGCCTTCTGCGCTGGACTCCATTCAGCGATGGCCTTGCCGTCATTGACCGGGGCGCTCTGCGATGCGGACTGGACGGGAGCCAGGACCGTGAGCGCCGACACCACAAGGATCGCGTAGCGCATAGCCCGTCCCTCAATGGACTTTCAGAAAAATGCGATGACAGCGAAAACTGTAAAAATCGGGCGCAGTTCACCCCGGATGTCACTGAGCCGTTGGCTCAGGATACACGATCGTGGCTCGAGGAGGAACAATGACAAATTTGCTGCAGGCGCGAGCGTCCGCCGCCTCGCCTCGCGACCGGCGCTTCATCTGAAGTGAAGTCCGTGGGGCAGCCGTCAGTTGCGGATCGTGAGACCCCGCCAGCGGGATTCGAACGACCCGTCATCGGTGAACGGCATTGGCCAGGAGCTGGGCTGCTCCGACTGCGACATTTGACCGGCCGGCTCGGGCTCCTGGTCCGAAGCCCACGTGGTTGCGGAGCCGATGGCCTTGCGGCCGTCGGTAGCGGGCTTGCGCGCGCTCGCCTCGAGCGGAGGCTCGCTCGTGTCGGATGACTTCTGCGCGGTGCCGGGCCAGTGCAAGGACGACTTCGGTATATTCGCCTTGCCTTCGTACCAGCATTTGCGGCCATCGATGATGCGGTAATACCAATGGCCCTTCAGCGGCTTTGGCGCTTGCGCCGCGCAGGCGATCGGCCGTGCGTGCACTTCCGAGAGACCATACATTCCGGCTGCGGCGCACACCGCGCTCAAGATCAAGAGACGTTTCATTCCACCCTCCCCTGAGGTGTCGTCCCGGCGGGACCGGAGGGAACGGACCACCGAAGTGTGGTCACGCCATGAATGAGCTTGGCCAAAATCGGGGTGAGGTCGTGTCACATCGCGCAAGGGCAAGGTGGTCAGACACCGCAGCCGCCACATTGGTATTTCCCTGCCGACGGATTGGCGAAAGCCCCTGCCACCACGCCAAACGGCTGGTTGACGTGGATCAACGCCCGGCGACGCGCATCGCGGTCAAGTTGGCGAAATCGTCAGGGAGAGTGTCATGAAGGTCGAGCAGATCCACCACGTCGCCTATCGATGCAAGAATGCGAAGGAGACCGTCGCCTTCTATCAGAAGGTGCTCGGCATGGATTTCCTGATGGCGATGGCTGAGGACCGCGCGCCATCGACCAAGGCGCCGGATCCTTACATGCATGTCTTTCTGGACGCCGGGAACGGCAACATCCTCGCGTTCTTCGAACTGCCGAAATCGCCGCCGATGGGACGCGATCCGAACACGCCGGATTGGGTGCAGCACATCGCGTTCCGGGTGAAGGATCGCGAGGCCATGCTTGAGGCGAAGGCCAATGCCGAGGCGCTGGGTTGCATGGTCGTCGGTCCGACCGATCACGCGGTCTTCCAGTCGATCTATTTCTTCGATCCGAGCGGCAACCGGGTCGAGGTCACCTACATGACGTCGACGCCAGGTCAGCTCGAAGAACTGAGGAAACTCGCCCCGGCGATGCTGGATGAGTGGGATCGGACCAAACAGCCGCCACGGCAGGCGGCCTGGGTGCATCAGAAGGAATTCGCCTGACCTCGCCAGCGCCGGCAGGCGGCCGGGTCGCCGAATGTGAGCTGCCTCACAGACCAGCCGGCGACCACGGCCTAGAGCTATCTCCGCAACGCAATGCGGAGATAGCGATGATCAGCAAGACTGTGTCCTGCGTTCTCGCCGATCTGGCGCTCATAACCGGCGCCTTCTTCGTCCGGAACGCAGCCGTGCTCGGCGTACTGACGGCCGCGGCTTTGACTGTATTGCTGCAGTGAGCGGCGGCCCGGGCGGGGCTATCGTTCAGTCAATGCCGGCCAAGGCCGCGCGGCCGCGCTCGGTGAGCGTGACTGTCGAGCGAAGATGGTTCTCGCGGATGCCGACGAGACCGCTCCAGCACAACTTCTCGCCCTCGATCGTATCGCAGAACACCTTCAGCGGAATTTCGCCGGTGAGGAGCTTCTTCAATTGCGAAATCTGGAACGTTGTAAGCGGCATGACGGCAGTCCCTTCCAAAAGCCCGATTTGACCGTTGGTCGCGTCCGGGCTCAGGGCGGTTCAATCGCGTCGGCTCTGGGCAAATTTGAGGTAAATGCGGGGAATTTCGGCCCCAATTGACGTTAGCAATTCGTAAGTGACATTTTTGCCGGGCCGGATGCCGACTTCCTGAGATCAGGTTAGCGTTTGTTAACCCTCGAAAGCCAAAGCCGCTTCTGCGCGGGACAATTAAAGGCTGTGGTCACGCCTGCGGCCTATTGAGGGCCTGACTTTCGTTCATGACGTCAGGCCATCGCATGAGTGCCCCGATCCCCGCGGATCAGGTCAACGTCTCATCCACGCTCGCGTCACCGCACATTCGCATGGAGCGCGGCGCGACCGACCGGCTGGTGCCGATCGACTCCATCCCTGTTCAGGACTGGTCCGCTCTCGCCGCGCACGCGATCGAGCCGAATGCCTGCTATCTCCCGGACTGGGCGCTGGGCGTCGCTCGCCACGCCCGCGGCCGCGGGGATGCGCTTGCGCTGGCAGCGTTCGGCGACGCCGACGCGCGGCGGCTCGTTGGATTGATGCCAGTGCGCTGGGCGGCTCGCGCGTTGCAATTGCCGGTCCCGCTGCTGGTGTCGTGGAACGCCTATGCGCCCTATTCCGCACCGCTCCTCGATCGGGATCACGCCGTCGACGCAGCCGCGCACCTGATCAAGGCGGCGCGGCAATCCGGCGCCCGTGCGCTCCTGCTGCAGACCGTCCCGACCGAAGGCCCGGCCTGGGAGGCGTTGCTGACGGCACTCCAGCGGCGCCACCTTCAGGCCGAACCTTTGCGGAGCTTCCGCCGGGCGGGACTCGACGCCACGCAGGACCCGGAGGTGGTGCTGCGCGAGGCGCTTTCGGGAAAGAAGCTCAAGGAACTCCGCCGCCAGCGCAATCGCCTCGAGGACGCAGGCCCCTTGCACTTCGACGTCGCGTCCGCGCCTGATGAAGTTGGCGTTGCCCTTGAAGCTTTTCTTGCGCTTGAGGCGAAGGGCTGGAAGGGCGAACGCGGCACCGCATTGATCCAGCATCCCGGCGATGCCGCCTTTATCCGGCAAGCCGCCGGAGCGCTCGCCGCACGCGGTCACTTCCAGGTGGCAAGTCTCAACCGCAATGGGAAGCCTCTCGCCGCCGGCCTGATCCTGCGCGACGGCGGTCGGGCCTTCTTCTTCAAGATCGCGATGGACGAAACCGAAGCGCGAATGTCGCCCGGCGTCCAGCTCACGCTCGACCTGACCCGATATCTGTGCGCGGACCCGGCGATCTCGTTCGCCGATTCAACCGCGGACGGCGAACACCCGATGATCGATCACATCTGGCGCGAGCGCATTCCGATCGCCGACGTGTTCGTGCCGCTTCATCCACGCGACCCCTATGCCAGCGCAATCCGTGCGCTGATCGTCGCGCGTTATCGCGCCCTCGATCTTGCGAGGACCCTCCGACGCATCAAGGAGAAGTTGCGATGAAATTCTTCGAGCCATCCGATATGGCGGCGCTCACGCATGAATTTCCGCATCTGCCATTCGGGCTCAAGCATCGCTTCTATGACAATCCGCTTCTGACTCTTCCGAGACTCGCAGACCTCGCGCGCAATTTGCCGCGCGGCCGGCTGGACTATGACGCCGGCAACACAGCGATCAGCCGGCGGCCTGAGACGACGCCCACGATCGACCTTGAACCGGAGGAGATCATCCACACCATCGAGACCGCCGGCGCCTCGCTGGTGTTGAGATCGGTCGAGCAGGATCCGGCCTGTCGCCGGCTGATCGAAGCGGCATTGATGGAAGTCGCGCAGGCGCGCGGTTACAACAGCCTCAAGGCGGCCGGCTTCGAGGACATTCGCGGCGTCATCTGCGTCTCATCGGCCAACGCGATGACACCGTTCCGCGCCGATGCCGAAGAAACCTTCTTCTTCCAGATCCACGGCGACACATTCTTCCACGTCTATGACAATCGCGATCGATCGATCGCGTCGGAAGGAGCGCTGGAAGCAGGCGCCATCGAGCATCGCAACCTGTCCTACAGGGCGGAGTTCGACAAGAAATGCACGACCTACAGGCTGAAGGCCGGGGACGGGGTATTCGTCCCCTATCAATGGCCGCACTGGACGCGCACTGCGGACGCCTGTTCGATCTCGCTGTCACTCGCCTGGAGGTCAGACGAGGTACGACGCCGCAACGATATTGCCGCGATCAATGCGATGCTGCGCGGGTTCGGCCTGCCGCAACATCCTCCGGGCGTTCATCCGACGCTCGATGCCGCCAAGGTGGCCGCGTTTCGGGCGGCGGCGGCCGCGGTGGAGTCGCTGCGCCGGAACGAACCCATGCACCGCTTCGTTCATCGGATCGTCAAGGGCCGCGAGGGAAACGATGGTTATCGCGGCGGGAAAAAGCCGCAGAGCGCCAACGCCTCCTGACGGATCGGGATGCAGGTCACGTCTCCGCGCTCCGCGCGCGAAATTCTATTGATCGGTCTTCTGCATCGCCAGATCGAGCAGGCGGCGGCATTCGCTCAGTTCGAACAGCGTGGATTGCAGGCGCCGCAGGTCCTCGCGGGACATCTGCACCCGAATGGCAGCCGGCGCGGGTTGCGGTCGCGGCGTTGGTGCGGATCTCGGAACCGCCTCGGCGACGACCTCCTCTTCCGGCAGATCGTCATCATCGTCGACCGGACCGTGATTGGGCTGCTCGGCGCCCGGTTGCCAGACCGTCTGCACGAATTTGGAGCCCTGGTCGCGCAGGATCCGCTGCACGCCGCGGATCGTGTAGCCCTCGCCATAGAGAAGGTGGTGAATGCCGCGTAACAGGTCGACGTCATCGGGCCGGTAATAGCGGCGCCCCCCCGCCCGCTTCATCGGCTTGATCTGGCTGAAGCGCGTTTCCCAGAACCGCAGGACATGTTGCGGCACTTTGAGATCGTCGGCGACTTCGCTGATCGTGCGAAATGCGTCGGGCGCCTTGTCCACCGATGCTACCAAGCCCCGTTTTTAGTGTGTGTCAGTGTCGTCGGCGACGTCCGGACCGCTGTCGCCATTGATCTTCTGCTTGAGGATCGCCGATGGCTTGAACACCATGACCCGGCGCGGCGAAATCGGGACTTCCTTTCCCGTTTTGGGATTGCGGCCGACCCGCTCGCCTTTTTTTCGCACGACAAAGGACCCGAACGAGGACAATTTGACCGTCTCGCCACGCTCCAGGCAGTCGGTAATCTCCTTGAGTACCTGCTCGACCAGGGTGGCAGACTCCGTGCGCGACAGGCCCACCTTCTGGTAGACCGCCTCACACAAATCAGCACGCGTTACCGTTTTAGCCGCCATCGCCTTCAGCCCCTACTCGGCGATCCTTCTTATTTTACAAGACGATATGGACTTACTTTTCCACGGTCAACCGAAGAAAGCCGGGCAAGCCGAATGATTTGCCCACGGGTCGGTCACGCGAGGTTCGGCCCTTGGCCCGTTGCGTACGGCTGGTAATTTTTTACATCCGGACCAGAGAAGCGCCCCAGGTAAAGCCGCCGCCCATGGCTTCGAACATCACCAGATGACCCTTTTTGATCCGTCCGTCCGCGATTCCGGCGCAGAGCGCGAGCGGAATCGAGGCCGCCGACGTGTTGCCGTGCTTGTCGACGGTGATGATCACCTTGGCGGGATCGAGGCCGAGCTTGATGACCGATCCGTCGATGATGCGGCGATTGGCTTGGTGCGGTACGAACCAGTCGAGGTCATGGGCGGTATATCCGCTCGCCCTGAACGCGTCCTTGATGACATCGGTGATCATGGACACGGCGTGCTTGAACACCTCCTTGCCCTCCATGCGCAGGTGTCCGACGGTCTGCGTCGAGGACGGCCCGCCGTCGACGTAGAGCTTCATCTTGTGGCGCCCGTCCGAGCGCAGATGCGTCGTCAGGATGCCCCGGTCGGTCATCGCGCCCGGCTGCTCCTGCGCTTCGATGACCACCGCTCCCGCGCCATCGCCGAACAGTACGCAGGTGGTCCGGTCGGTCCAGTCGAGGATCCGCGAGAAAGTCTCGGCACCGATCAGCAAGGCGCGCTTCGCCAAACCGGCGCGCAGCATGCTGTCCACCGTCCCGAGGCCATAGACGAAGCCCGAGCAGACCGCCTGCAGGTCGAACGCAAACCCGCCGCTAATGCCAAGACCCGCCTGGATCGTGGTCGCGGTCGCCGGAAACGTATTGTCCGGCGTCGATGTGGCGCAAACGATCAGATCGATATCCTTGGGCTCCAGACCGGCATCGGCCAGCGCCGCCCGCGCCGCCTTGATCCCGAGATCGGACGTGAGTTCGCCCTCCGCCGCGACGTGCCGCTCGCGGATTCCGGTCCGCTGCACGATCCAGTCGTCCGAGGTGTCGACCATGCTGGCCAGTTCGGCATTGGTGAGGGTTCGCTCCGGCAGATAGCAGCCGGCCCCCACGATCACGGAGCGCACCATCACGATGCGACTCCGGCCACCGGTGCTGCAGCCGTAACACGCGCCTCAGGGACCAGGGCCTGCTCGATCTTCGCCCTCAGATCGTTGCGGACCATCTGGTAGCCGATATCGACCGCGGCCGAGAAGCCGTTGGCATCGGCGCCGCCATGGCTCTTGATCACGATCCCATTCAGTCCGAGAAACACTCCGCCGTTGGACCGGCTCGGATCGATCTTGGCGGCCAGCTTGCGGAAGGCGCCACGTGCGAACAGGTAGCCAAGGCGCGTCCAGACGGTCTCCCTCATCGCAGCCTTGAGATATCCGGCAATCTGACGCGCGGTGCCTTCGGCTGCCTTCAGCGCGATATTGCCGGCGAAACCCTCGGTGACGACAACGTCGACCGTCCCCTTGCCGATATCGTCGCCCTCGACAAAACCTGTATAGCGCAGGTGCGGCAGCACACGTTCGCGCAGTATTTGTCCCGCTTCCCGCACTTCATCCAATCCTTTAATTTCCTCTACCCCGATATTCAGAAGGCCGACGGTCGGCCGGTCGATATTGAGGAGAATGCGCGCCATCGCCGTGCCCATGACGGCCATGTCGATCAGGTGCTGCGCGTCCGCGCCGATGCTGGCGCCAAGATCGAGCACAACCGATTCACCCCGCAGCGTCGGCCAAATGGCCGCGATGGCCGGGCGCTCGATACCCGCCATGGTGCGCAGATGGATTTTGGCCATCGCCATCAGCGCACCGGTATTGCCAGCCGACACCGCTACATCGGCTTCTCCCTTCTTCACCGCATCGATGGCAAGCCACATCGAGGATTTCCAGCGGCCCTGACGCAGCGCCTGGCTTGGCTTGTCGTCCATCTTCACGGCGACGTCGGTGTGAACCACCCGCGACGACGCCTTGAGCTTCGGATGCGCGTCCAGCACCGCCGCTATCTCGGCCTCCTTGCCAAAGAAAATGAACTCGGTGTCCGGATGGCGCGCCTGCGCGAGCGCGGCGCCCGGAATAACCACCGCCGGGCCATGGTCGCCCCCCATGGCATCCAGCGCGATGCGAACCTTGTCTGGCATGTGCCTAGTTTAGCGGAGGCGTCGGGTCACAGGAAGGCAGTGGAAAGCAGTGCGCGGACCATAGCCTGTGCTGGAACGGATACAACCATCGCCTATGTCCCCTCCGGCGCGGATTTCTTCAGCGAAGCCAATGCGGCAAACGGGCTCTCCGGGGGCTCTCCGACCGTCCTTTCCTCGAAAATGGCGCCCTCCTTTCGCGGATACGGATCGATTCCCAGCAGAAAATATTCGGTCGCGACGGCCCCGAGATCAACCATGCCGCCGATCAGCGGCTCGGGCTCGTCCGCATCCGTCATGCCGAACGAGGCCTCCCGGGCGGCGTCGCCCAGGGTGTCGGACGGTCCGGGCGCAAACATCAGGTCGAAGGCCTCGTGAAGATTCGTTTCGACCGGCTCGAGGGTCACGACGCAGTTCTGACAGACCAACGCAGTGACTTCACCCGAGATGTGAAGCCCCGCCCCCTTCCGCCGCAGGTCGAAGCTCGCCTCCAGTCGCGGCAGATCTCGCAAATTCGCGGTCCGCGCCAGCGTGGCGCGCACGTCGGAATCAGCCTCCATCGCGATGTGCAAGCCCTCTTCCGGAACGTCGGCCAGCGCGACGCGCCGGCTCCAGGGCAGATCGTTTGCGGTCATGACATCCTCAAGACAGTGTCACGGGATCGGGCCACTCGATGCGGCCAACCGCGATTGAGGCCGCATCCTGCCGGTTCAGCATCGCCGCGGCGGACTCAACATACGCAAGCAACGCTCCCAGTGCCGGCGACTCCGCGTCGGCATACACATTGCGTCGCAGGGCCTGCCGCAAGGCCGCCTGGTCACCGGCTTTTACTGCGGACATATAGGCCCGATAGCGACCAAGAAAAGCGGATGCCAGACGCTTTACGTCCTTTGGAACCTTGAGGTCGCTGACCCCCTGCTCGCGCAGATGGTCGTCCATGTCCTGGCAGAACCGATCAAAGGCGGCCTGGCCCGCCGCCTTGTCGGCGGCCCCACCGCGGGACAGCCGCTCGAAGACCAGTGCGAGGTGCAGCATCAGCAGGTCGAGACGGCCGTTAACGGTATCCGCAACGCCATAGTTCAGGTAGAAGACAGGCGCGCGCGCCTGCGCCACGATGGCGCCATAGAGCGCCTCGATGGTAGAAGCTCGGGGGTTCCGGCGAAATATGCTCAACATGCGTGTGTTCTAGGCCCGGTCCGCATGGATCGCCAGCGCCGCATTTGCAGTCGCCGTGTTGGGGGTTAGTCAAACGATATGATGCCGAAGTGCCGCCTCCGGTCCGGGTCGCCGCTGTACCGCAATGCGGGCGCCGCGATGCTGGCGATTGCCTGCGCCCTGGCGCTGCCGGGTTGCGGCGCCAGCCTGACCCAGCAGACGTTCCAGCGCGGCTATGTGGTGCCCGAAGGCGCACTCGAGCAAATTCCGCTCGGGTCCAGCCAGGAGCAGGTGCTGATCGTTCTCGGCACACCCTCGACCGTCGCGACCGTGACCGGTGAGGTTTTCTACTACATCTCCCAGCGCGCCGAGAAAGCCGCGGCCTTCATGCCGCAGAAGGTGGTCGATCAACGGGTGATCGCGGTCTATTTCGACAAGGATCGCCGGGTGACCCGCCTCGCCGATTACGGCATCAAGGACGGCAAGGTCTTCGATTTCATCAGCAAGACCACCCCGACCGGCGGCAACGAGATGTCGTACCTGACCTATCTCTTCAAGATCATCGGGATGCAGAACTAGGCGCCGCCTTTCTGGCATCTGCCCCCCAAAAGAAAGAGCCCCGCCGAAGCGGGGCTCTCGTCGTTTTGGCCGTGCGCGAGCCTCAGTGCGCGAGGATCGCCAGCAGCAGCAACGCCACGATGTTGGTGATCTTGATCATGGGGTTCACGGCCGGACCCGCCGTGTCCTTGTAGGGATCGCCCACGGTGTCGCCGGTGACGGCGGCCTTGTGAGCCTCCGAACCCTTGCCGCCGAAGTGGCCGTCTTCGATGTACTTCTTGGCGTTATCCCAGGCGCCGCCACCCGAAGTCATCGAGATCGCGACGAACAGACCGGTCACGATCACGCCGAGCAGCATGGCGCCGACTGCCGAGAAGGCCGCCGACTTGCCGGCCGCGCCGCCACCCGCGATGAAGTAGATCGCGAAATAGACGACGATCGGAGACAGCACCGGCAGCAGCGACGGGACGATCATTTCCTTGATCGCAGCCTTGGTCAGCAGGTCGACAGCGCGGCCGTAATCCGGCTTGTCCTTGCCCTGCATGATGCCCGGCTTCTCGCGGAACTGACGACGCACCTCTTCCACGATGGAAGACGCCGCACGACCGACCGCGGTCATGCCGAGCGCACCGAACAGGTACGGCAGCAGGCCGCCGAACAGGAGGCCGACCACGACATACGGGTTGTTCAGCGAGAAGTCCGGGCTAACGCCGACGAAATACGGCGTCTTGGACGCGATGAAGTATTTCAGGTCTTCGTTATACGCCGCGAACAGCACCAGCGCGCCGAGGCCCGCCGAACCGATGGCGTAACCCTTGGTCACGGCCTTCGTGGTGTTGCCGACAGCGTCGAGCGCGTCGGTCGACTTGCGCACTTCCTTCGGCAATCCGGCCATTTCCGCAATGCCGCCGGCATTGTCGGTAACGGGGCCGAAGGCGTCGAGCGCGACGATCATGCCGGCCAGCGCCAGCATCGTGGTGGTCGCGATCGCGATGCCGAACAGGCCGGCAAGCGCATAGGTGATCAGAATGCCGGCGATGATGACGATCGCAGGCAGCGCCGTGGCTTCCATCGAGATCGCGAGGCCCTGGATCACGTTGGTGCCGTGACCGGTGACCGAGGCTTCGGCGATCGACTTCACCGGACGGAAGTTGGTGCCGGTGTAGTATTCGGTGATCCAGATGATCAGCCCGGTGACGGCGAGACCGACGATGCCGCAGATGTAGAGCGACATGCCGGTGAAGGTCACGCCTCCGCCAGTCTTGAAGACCGTGCCGAAGCCGAGCAGCAGATGAGTCACGATCGCGATGCCGATCAGCGACAGGATGCCGGTCGCGATGAGGCCCTTGTACAGCGCGCCCATGATCGACTGGTTGGCGCCGAGCTTCACGAAGAAGGTGCCGACGATCGAGGTGATGATGCACACCGCGCCGATCGCGAGCGGATAGATCATCATGCTCGACAGGGCCGGCTGTCCGGCAAAGAAGATCGCCGCAAGCACCATGGTGGCAACCGCGGTCACCGCGTAGGTCTCGAACAGGTCGGCGGCCATGCCGGCGCAGTCGCCGACATTGTCGCCCACGTTGTCAGCGATGGTCGCCGGATTGCGCGGGTCGTCCTCGGGGATACCCGCTTCGACCTTGCCGACGAGGTCGCCGCCGACGTCCGCACCCTTGGTGAAGATGCCGCCGCCGAGACGCGCGAAGATCGAGATGAGCGAAGCGCCGAAGCCGAGCGCGACCAGAGCGTCAACAACCGTGCGGCTGTTTGCAGCAAGGCCGAGCGGACCGGTCAGGATCATGTAATAGACAGCGACGCCGAGCAGAGCGAGACCCGCCACCAGCATGCCGGTGATCGCGCCAGCCTTGAAGGCGATCTCGAGGCCGCCCGCGAGCGAATTGACGGCCGCCTGGGCGGTGCGGACGTTGGCGCGGACCGAGACGTTCATCCCGATGAAACCCGCGGCGCCCGACAGGATCGCACCGACCGCGAAGCCGATGGCAACCAGCCAGCCGAGCAGCAATCCGACGACCACGAAGATCACGATGCCGACGATGCCGATCGTCGTATACTGCCGCTTCAGATAGGCCTGCGCGCCCTCACGAACGGCGGCGGCGATTTCCTGCATTTTGGCGGACCCGGCGTCCGCCTTCATCACCGATGCGGTCGCCCAGATGCCGTAAACCACGGCGAGCAAACCGCAGGCGATGATCACCCACAAAGCTGTCATAGAAGTCCCCGATGATAAGGAGTGAGCCGGGCTGACGCCGGCTCGCTGGTTTGCACCGGGCGCGCGGAATCGCCTCCGCCCGGTCAAAATCGCGCGGACATTGCCAAAAACGAATCTGCAAAGCAACCGGGCAAACGGCTGGATTCCCGACGATTTTTGCAGGTTTGAGGGCCTTTCGCCGGCAAATGCCGGCTTAGATCGGCCGGATCAGGATGGGCCGGATTTCCTTGGTCGTCCCATCGGTCAGCCCCAGATCGGTCAGGTGGGGACCGGGGTTGCAGGCAAGCGACTGTCCGCTCAGGGCTTTGAAGGTCCGATACGGCGGTTGCCAGGCGCAGATCCGGCCGGCCGCCTCGACGATCCGCGCATGGGCCGCCGCTACCTCCGCCGGGTTCCCGAGAGACAGCATGCCGGCGACCGGATAGGCGAGCTGGGCGACAACCTGCCCATCCTTCACGACGACGATGCCCCCGCGCATCTCGATGACGGTATTGGCGGCCAGAGCCAGTTCCGCCGGATCGTGGCCATACAGGATCAGATTGTGGGAATCGTGCGAGTAGGAGGTCGCGAAAGCCCCGCCCCAGCGGCCCCAGCCCTCGATCACGGAAAGCGACGGGCGCGGATCGTTGCGGCCATGGCGATGCACGATGCCCATCACGCTGAGATCGTCCGGCACGATCGCAAAGCCGTCGCGCACCTCGACCTCGATCTCGCTCCACGAGTTGAAGCGCGCGCCCTTGATGGTCTGGATGAGCGCGCGCCCCTCGGTCACGCCGGGAACGCGGATGCGGAAATCGTCGGCGACAAGCCGGCCGATCTTCATGGTGTTCTCCAGCGGCGGCGGCACTTCGAGCGATGGCACGATCATCCTTCCGCCCTGCGCCACATGGCGGCCGGCGGTGTAGACCGCTTCCACCCTCACCTCGTTCAAATCCGACAAGGCCACGAGATCGGCGCGCCGGCCGGCAGCGACGAGACCGAGGTCGTCGCGCCGCAGCCGGATCGCGTTGTTGATCGTAGCACAGCGGATGGCCTGCAACGGATCGAGCCCGTAGCGGATCAGCCGGCGCAGCACATCGTTGATGCCGCCATGCTCGACGAGATAATCCGGAAACACATCGTCGGTGCAAACGGTCAGGCTTGTCGGAATGACCGGCAGCGTGTTGATCGCCGCTACCACGTCCGGCAACAGATAGTCGTGCGAGCCGCGGATCTCGACGGTGAAGCCGGCGCGCAGCTTCTCCAGGGCGTCGGCGCCTGATGTGATTTCATGATCAGCGGAAATCCCGGCGGCGAGATAGGCCTGCAGGCCAGGCCCGGTCAGGCCGCGGGCGTGTCCCTCGATGATCTTCCCCGACGCATTCGCGGCTTCAAGGATGGCCATCATGCGCGGCTGGGTTTCCAGCACCGCACGCATGTCCATGACTTCGGCAAGACCCGCGACATCCGGCCAGCTCAGCAATGTCCTGATCTCGTCGGCCTTGAAATCGGCGCCGGATATCTCGAGGCCGGGCGCCGCAGGCACGCAGGACGACGCCTGTACGATAAAGCGCAGCGGCAGGTTCCGCGATGCCTCGACCGCATAGCGGATTCCGTCAAGGCCAAGCACATTGGCGAGTTCGTGCGGATCCCAGAAAATGGTCGTCGTGCCTTGCGGCACCACGACCTCGGCATAGCGATGCGGCAGCATGTGCGAGGATTCGACATGCACGTGCGCATCGATGAAGCCCGGCGTCACGATCAAACCGGCAAGATCATGCACTTCGGTCGCCTCGGTAAATGCGCCGGGCGCATGCACGCTCGCGATCATCGGTCCGACGATGCCGATATCGGCGTCGCGGATCTCCATCGTCGCGACATCGGCGATCCGTGCGCCGCGCAGCAACAGGTCGAACGGCACCCTGCCCTGCGCGGCCTCGATCGCGCGGCGCCGGATTTCGAACGCGATCGGTTCCCGCACGCTTATTCAGCCTTGATGTTGGCCGCCTTCACCAGCGCGGAGAATTTCTCGTTCTCGGCTTTCAGGAAATCGGCGAATTCCTTCGGCGAATTGCCGACGGGTATCAGGTTCGAGGCCTTGAGCTTCTCGACGATGCCGGGCTCCTTCACGACCTCCGCCAGCGCGGTGTAGAGTTTTTCGACAATCGCCGGATCGGTCTTGGCTGGCGCGAACAAGCCGTACCACACCGTCACCGAGACATTTTTCAGATCGGGATGTTCGGCAAGGCTCGGCACATCGGGGGTCAGCGGGAAGCGCTGAGGCTCGGTGATCCCGAACGCCTTGATATTGCCGGCGCGCACATTCGCCATCGCCATCACCAATGGCAGAACGGCAAGATCGATCTGATTACCCATCAGGTCGGTCGGTATCTGCGCTCCCGTCTTGTAGGGCACATGGACCATCTGAACCTTGCCCTCGGCATTGATCATTTCGCCGGCCACATGCAGCGACGTGCCGACGCCCGAGGTGGCGTAATTGTATTTTCCGGGGTTCTCCTTCAGGAGCTTCATCAGCTCGGCGATATTGTTCGCCGGAAAATCCTTGCGCCCGAGCAGAACGAGCGGAGACGAGCCGACCATCGAGATCGGCACGAAATCCTTCATGGCGTCGTATTGCACGATCGAAGGCGAAACGAGCTTGGCGATGACGATCGTGCTCTCGACAGAGAACAGCAGCGTGTAGCCGTCGGGCGCGGCGCGCGCGGCTCGCGCGGTGCCGACGACCCCTCCGGCGCCCGAAACATTTTCGACCACGATATTGGTGCCGAGCTTCGCGCCCAGCCGGTCGGAAACGAGGCGCGCCACCGCATCGACGCTGCCGCCCGCCGCATAGGGCACGATCAGGGTAATCGGCTTCGTTGGATAGGCCTGCGCATGCGCCGACGGTGCGGTGAGGCCCGCCGCGAGCGAGAGCGTGATGGCGATGACGGAGGTCAGGCTTGATATGCGCATGGGAGTCCTGTCCAAGTGACGGCCCGGCAGCCTTGCTCAAGATTGCGCCGCGAAACGGCGTCCCGCAAGAGCGCGCGAAGGTTGCGCCGCGTTCAGACCAGGTTGCGCCGCTGTCGCAGTACCAGCCATCCCAGCATCAAGGCCGCCGTCAGCACCACGGGGAACACGATCTCGTTGACCGCGGCCCAGCCGAACAGCGCCAGGACCTTGCCGGAGCCGAAAGAGCCGATCGCCATCGATCCGAACACCAGGAAGTCATTGAAGCTCTGGACGCGCGTGCGCTCCTGCGGCCGGTGGGTCTGGGTGACCAGCGTGGTGGCGCCCACAAAGGCGAAATTCCAGCCGACACCCAGGAGCACAAGGCCGATCCAGAAGTGCCAGAGTGAAATGCCGGCGATGCTGATCGCAGCGCTCGCCAAAAGGATTGCAAAGCCAGCTGCGATCACGCGCTCGACGCCAAAGCGCGCGATCAAGGTTCCCGTGAAGAAGCTCGGCACGAACATGCCGAGCACATGCCATTGCAGGCCGAGCGCGGCATCGGTGATGCTGTGATTGCATTCGATCATGGCGAGCGGCGCCGCCGTCATCACCATGTTCATCATCGAATAGCTGGCGATGCCACAGGCCACGGCGACGATGAATTTCGGCTGGCGCGCGATTTCGGCGAGCGGACGTCCGGCATCCGCCTTAGCCGCGGCTGACGGCATCGGGATCTTCAGCAACATCAGGACGAGGCCGGCCACCACCGCGATCGCCGCCTGCGCAAGATAGGTCGCAGCGAACAGGTACGGGGGCATCATATCCTTGGTTGCGATCACGACCTGCGGTCCGACGATCGCGGCGAAAATGCCTCCGATCAGCACCCACGAAATGGCTTTCGGCCTGAAGGCCTCGCTTGCGGTGTCCGCCGCAGCGAAGCGATAGGCCTGATGCGCGGCGGCATAGAGGCCGGAAAAGAATGCGCCGGTATTGAACAGCGCAAATGAGCCATAGAGGACACCGGCACAGCAGATCAGCCCGGTGGCGACGCCACAGATCGTGCCAATCTGGAAAGCGGTGCGGCGGCCATAGCGGCGCGCGAGTGCGCCGACCGGCAACGTGCCAAGCCACATGCCGATCACATAGATCGTGATCGGAACGGTCGCGAGCATCTTGTCGGGCGCAAGCATTGCCCCGGTGATCGCGCCGGTCGCGAGCAGAACGGTGTTGTTCCCGCCAGCCATGGCCTGCGCCACCGCGAGCACAATCGCATTTCGGCGCGCCAGGGCGTCGTCGATCAGATGATGCGAACCTTCGGCAGCGACCGACATGAATGATACCCGGCGAGGGCGCTCTTCATATCCGTTCGGATGAATATAAACCAGCCTGCAAAATGCAGGTCAGAACTGCCATGCACCGGGGTGACGGATCGCGAGCGCCCGAAGCGCCGCAACATCCGGCGCCCCGAGCTGGCGCATGGCGACCGAAATTTCCTCGACCAGCATGCCGGTGACGTAATCCGCGCCGTCGGCGCCGGCTGCGCCGACGCCGTACAGAAACGCCCTGCCCGCCAGCGCGGCCTGCGCGCCGAGCGCGACCGCGCGAACCGCGTCGAGCCCCGATCGCACGCCGCTGTCGAACAGCACTGTGGCTTTGGTGCCGACGGCACGGACGATCGCCGGCACCACGTCGATTGCGGCCGGAGCCGCCTCGAGCTGGCGCCCGCCGTGATTGGAGACCTGCACCCCGTCAAGTCCGATCGCGACCGCCTTTTCCGCATCGGCAGGATGCATCACACCCTTGATCACCATCGGACCCTTCCAGGCATCGCGATAGCGCTTGAGTTCCTCGAAGGTGAATGCGCCGCCGACCTCGCGTTGCGCGAACCACGCGATGTCCGCCTTGCGCGGATTGCTCCCGCAATAGGGCGCGAGGCACGGAAAGCTCGGCTGACCGTTTTGAACCAGCGCGGACACCCAGCCCGGAGAGACCGCCGCCTGCATGATCGTGCGCAGGGTCGGACGGAACGGCAGCGTGAGACCATTGCGCAATTCACCGGGCCGCTTGGCGCGCCCCGGCGTGTCGACCGTCATCACCAGGACATGGACGCCGGCCGCTTGCGCGCGGCGCAAGAGGTCGAACCCGACCTTGTGGTCATCGCGTGCCAGCCGATAGAGCTGAAACCAGACCACATCGGGTGCGAGCTGGGCGGCCTCTTCGAGCGAGATGCCACTGACCGTGCCGGCCGTATAGGGAATGCGCGCACGCTGTGCGGCGCGCGCCAGATGCCGTTCGGCGCCCGGCCAGAACACGCTTTGCAATCCCATTGGCGCGATGCCGAGCGGGGCTGCGTAATGTCGGCCGAACAAGGTGACGTCGGTCGCGACCGGCCCTTTGTCGCCGCCAATGCGGGGCACGAGTTCGATCGCGTCGAGCGCAAGCGCGTTGCGCTGCACGGCAAGATTCTGGCCGTTGCCGCCGGCTACGGTTTCGTAGCCGAGCGCAGGGATGCGCCGCTCCGCCGCCTTCCGCAGATCCTCAACCGTCGGGAAGCGCCGGCGCAAACGCGCTTCGCTGGAATTGCCCGACACGCCCCAGCCGGTCGGCGCGGTCTTTACCGCGGTGCGGTCATGCATGCGTCTTTCTCCTTGCGCATCTTATTGGCTGGGCATCGAACATGTCAGAAATGGCTGAATGCGCCCTGTGCAAAGACGAGAGCCTTGCCGTGCGCATCCACGACCTGCGGCGACTCGCGGCCTTCCACGATTTCCCCGATCGCAGTGACCGGCACGGCGGCGGCGCGCGCCTGATCGCGAAAGGCCGGCCATTTCGCAGACGGCACCGAGGCGACGATCTCGTAATCGTCGCCGCCGGTTGCGATCGCTTCGATCCGGTCGGATTGAGCGGCCAGCGCCTTTGCGGCTGCCGCAGACAGCGGAATACGGGCCGCGTCGATCCGCGCCGAGATGCCGGATACCTCGCACAACTTGGCCAGATCGCCGACGAGCCCGTCCGAGACGTCCATCGCTGCCGAGGCCAGCGTGCGGACCAAGCCCGCAATCGCAGTGCGCGGCTGCGGCACGCGATAACGGCCCACCAGATGAGCCGCCTCCTCCTCGCTGAGCGACCAGCGCGCGATGAGATCGGGATCGCGCAGCACCGCCAGCCCCAGCGCCCCATCGCCGATGGTGCCGGTGACGATGACAACGTCGCCAGGTTGCGCGCCCGTTCTTTTCACCATGGTGCCGCGCGGCAGCATTCCAAACGCCGTGATTGATGCGACGAGCGGTCCGTCGGTACGCACCGTGTCGCCGCCATAGAGCGGGCAGTCGAACAGGTCGCAATCCGATTGCAGGCCCGACGCGAAGGGACACAACCAGTCCTCCCCGATTCCCGCCGGCAAGGCGAGCGTCAGGAGACATCCCGCAGGTTGCGCGCCCTTCGCTGCAAGATCGGACAGATTGACCCTCATCGCCTTGCGCGCCACCGTTTCCGGCGGATCGTCCGGGAAGAAATGGACGCCGGACACAAGGGCGTCGGCCGTCAAAACGAGATCGTAGCCCTCCGGCGGGGCATAGAATGCCGCGTCGTCCGTCAAGCCCAAGGCGCCGGGCGCGGTCGCCAGCGGCTTGAAATACTTGGCGATCAGTCGATCTTCGCCTGAAGGCATCTGTCGGCGTCCGATTGCGGTTATCGCGAAGCGCCAAATTCCTCCGCGCGTGCGCTGCGCGCCAACATATCGAGCACGGCATTCACCATCCCGGTTTCTTCGCGATCGACAAAGGCGTTCGCCACATCGACATATTCCGAAACGATGACGCGCGCGGGAATATCCTGACGGCTCTGCAGTTCGAAGCAGCCGGCGCGTAACACCGCGCGCACCAGCGCCTCGACGCGTTTCAGCGGCCAGCCGCGCGTCAAGGCCTGATCGATGACAGGATCGAGCTTGCGCTGATCGGCGACGACGCCGCGCACGATGTCGCGGAACAAGTTGGAATCGGCCGGAAGATACTTGTCGCCTTCGACTTCGCCGCCCAGCCAATGGCTTTCGAACTCGGCAAGGATGTCGTTGAGATCGGTCCCGGCGATATCCATCTGATACAGCGCCTGCACCGCCGCGAGACGCGCAGCGCCGCGCCGGTTAGCCTTGCGCTCGTCCTTTCGCGAGCCGTTCCCCGGCTTGTCTTGTTGTTCGCCTGCCATGGTCATCGTCTTGTCTTCGCCGAGACGGCGCGCTTGATGCGGATGAGCGTGAGTGCGGCGCGCGCCGCCTCGCCGCCCTTGTCGCCTTCGGTGACGCGGGCGCGCGCGAAAGCCTGTGCTTCGGTGTCCACGGTCAGAATACCATTGCCGATGGGAATGTTGCGCGCGAGCGAAACGTCCATGACCCCGCGCGCCGACTGTTCCGACACGATCTCGAAATGCAGCGTCTCGCCGCGGATCACGCAGCCGAGTGCGACGGCTCCGTCATAGGGCTTCTTGCGCGCGGCGGCGGCATCGAGTGCGATCGCCAGCGCAGTCGGAATTTCCAGCGCGCCCGGCACCGTGATGCGATCATAGGTAGCGCCCTGGTCGTCCAGCGCGCTGATGACACCGGACAGAAGCGCATCGGCGATCTCTTCGTAATAGCGCGCTTCAACCACGAGGATCCGCGCGCCTTTCAGGCTGTCCGCCCCTGTCTGGTCCTTGCTTTGCCGCGGCCCGGCCATGCCCTTCGCTCCGTTGCGATGCCACTAACTACAGGCCGCGCGATGCTGCAAGCCAGAACGCTAGTTCGATTTTTCCAGCAGCCGCGCCGCATAGCGCGCCATCAGATCGACCTCGAGATGGACGGCTGTCCCCAGCTGCCAGTCCTTCAGTGTGGTGACCTCGAGCGTATGCGGGATGATCAGCACGGAAAAATCGTCGCCTTCCACCGTGTTGACCGTCAGCGAAGCCCCGTCGAGCGCGACCGATCCCTTTTTGGCGATGAATCGGGACAGCGATTGCGGGGCGGTGAGCACGAACCGCACCTGGTCCGCGAGGTCCTCACGCGACTTCACTGTCGCGATGCCGTCGACATGGCCGGTGACGATGTGGCCACCGAGTTCGTCGCCGATCTTCAGCGAGCGCTCCAGGTTGATCCGCGTGCCGGGACGCCAATGCCGCACGTTAGTCAAGGCAACCGTTTCGGAGGCGGCATCGACGGCGAATGTCGTCCGTCCGTTGGCGATCGCGGTGTCGACCACCGTGAGACAGATGCCGGCGCAGGCGATGGAGGCGCCGATGTCGATCGACGCGCGGTCGTAATTGCAGCCGATCACAATCCGGCGCAGTCCATCGGCGCGGTCCTCGACGCTGTCGATCTGGCCGATATCGGTGACAATGCCTGTGAACATCTAGCGCCGCTCATATCGTTCGAGTTTGTCGCCGCCGATCGTCTCGGTCTGCACCAATGCCAGCTTCGGCGAAGCCGTTAGAGCCCTGAGCGCAAGCCCGTCAAGCGCATCGATGCCGTCCGGGCCGATGGTGCGCAGACCGTGCAGCAGAACCGCCTCGTCCACGAGATCGGCACGCAACAGCGCTGCGGCGACTTTAGGTCCGCCCTCCACCATCAGCCGCGTGATGCCGCGTTCTGCGAGCGCCTGCAACACCGTTGCGAGAGGAAGCCCCTCCTTGCCCGCGGCTATGCGGATCACCGTAACGCCGCGAAGCGACAGAAGGCGCTCCTTGTCGCCCGAGGCAGCAGGCGTGCAGAAGACCCAGACGGGAATATCCGGGGCGCTGGCCACAAGCTGCGAGTCGAGCGGCAGGCGCAGCATGGAGTCCAAGACCACCCGCACCGGCGACTGCGCCAGCATACCCGGCAGCCTGCATGTCAGCGCCGGATCGTCGGCCAGCACCGTCCCGATGCCGACCAGTATTGCGTCATTCATCGCCCGGAGCAGATGGACGCGTGCGCGTGCCTCTTCGCCTGTGATCGGCACTGGCTTCCGGCCGGGCAGCGCCGCCTTGCCGTCCGCCGAGACGGCGAGCTTCAACATCACGCGCGGCCGGCCGGCCAGAATGCGGCGGATGTGCCCCGCATGATCGCGTAACGCTTCATCCGCGCACATCCCGTCGGCGACAGCAATTTCCGCCGCACGCAACCGCGCATAACCCTCGCCCGCGACTTTTGGGTTGGGATCGCGTAGCGCGGAGACAACGCGCGCGATGCCGGCCCTGATGATCGCATCGGCACACGGGGGCGTGCGCCCGTGATGCGAGCAGGGTTCGAGTGTCACGTAGAGAGTCGCGCCCTTCGCCCGTTCTCCGGCGCGTCGCAGCGCCTCCGTTTCGGCATGAGGCCGGCCGCCGGGCTGCGTCCATCCCCGCCCGACCACGACGCCATCCTTCACCACGACCGCGCCAACGGCAGGGTTGGGCCACGCATTGCCGTGGCCACGCCGTCCCAGCGTGAGCGCCAGCTGCATGAAGCGGAGGTCGTCTGGATGCGCGGTCACTGCCCCGATGGCGGAACCTTGCCGTCCTCCTCGCCTGCCAGTTCGGCGATCGCGGTCTCGAAGTCCTTGCGCTCACGGAAATTGCGATACACCGAGGCAAAGCGCACATAGGCGACATCGTCGATCTCGCGCAGATGCGCCATCACCGTCTCGCCAATCGTGTCGGTCGAGATTTCGCTCTCGCCGAGACTTTCGAGTTCGCGGACGATCTTCGACACCATCTGCTCCAGCCGCTCCGGATCGACGTTACGCTTGCGCAGCGCGATCTGCAGCGAGCGCATCAGCTTGTCGCGGTCGAAGGGTACCCGGCGGCCGTTGCGCTTGATCACCACGAGTTCGCGCAGTTGCACGCGCTCGAAGGTCGTGAACCGGAACTGACAGGTCAGGCAGACCCGCCGCCGGCGAATCGCGTTTGAATCCTCGGTCGGTCGCGAGTCCTTGACCTGAGTATCGAGACTACCACAGCTCGGACAGCGCATGACGTGTCGGTTCTCCCGTCCTAGTGCTCGACCATCGCAGTCACCGGTAGATCGGGAACCGGTCGACAAGCACCTTCACCTTGTCGCGCACCGCGGCCTCGACGAGCGAATCCTCTTCGGCCTGCTTCTGGGACAGCACATCGAGAACCTCGGCGATCATCGCGCCGACCTGCTTGAATTCCGCGACCCCGAAGCCGCGGGTCGTGCCGGCCGGCGTACCGAGGCGGATACCGGACGTGATCGTCGGCTTCTCCGGGTCGAACGGGATGCCGTTCTTGTTGCAGGTGATGTGCGCGCGGCCGAGAGCGGCTTCGGACACCTTGCCGGTCAGACGCTTGGGCCGCAGATCGACAAGCATCAAGTGCGTGTCGGTCCCGCCCGAAGTGATGTCGTAGCCCGCGGACTTCAGGGTTTCGGCCAGCGCCTTCGCGTTGTCCACGACGTTCTTCGCGTAAATCTTGAAGTCCGGCCGCAAGGCTTCTCCGAACGCGACCGCCTTGGCCGCGATCACGTGCATCAGCGGCCCACCCTGCAGGCCAGGAAACACCGCCGCGTTGATCTTCTTGGCGATCTCCTCGTCATTGGTCAGAACCACCCCGCCGCGCGGGCCGCGCAACGTCTTGTGCGTGGTCGTCGACACCACATGGGCATGCGGGAATGGCGAGGGATGCACGCCGCCGGCGACAAGCCCGGCGAAATGCGCCATGTCCACGAACAGATATGCGCCAACTTCGTCCGCAATCTCGCGAAAGGTCTTGAAGTCGATGATGCGCGGATAAGCCGAACCGCCGGCAATGATGACCTTCGGCTTGTGCTCTTGCGCGAGTTTGCGCACCTCGTCCATGTCGATGCGGTGATCGTCGGGCCGCACATTGTAGGCGACCGCGTTGAACCACTTGCCCGAATAATTGATCTTCATGCCGTGGGTCAGATGCCCTCCGGCCGCGAGATTAAGGCCAAGGAAGGTGTCGCCCGGATTCATCAAAGCGAAGAAGACGGAGGCGTTGGCCGAGGCGCCGGAATGCGGCTGCACATTCGCGAAGCGGCAGCCAAACAGCTTTGTCACACGGTCGATCGCGAGTTGCTCGGCAACATCCACGAACTGACAGCCGCCGTAATAGCGCCGGCCCGGATAGCCTTCCGCATATTTGTTGGTCAGCACCGAGCCCTGTGCCTCGAGAACCGCGCGGCTGACGATATTCTCCGAGGCGATCAGCTCGATCTCGTCGCGCTGGCGGCCGAGTTCGCTG
>Ga0180222_1000794_pt1 | contig 40248 bp, 38 predicted proteins | sample eDN5th37CKraftOP_FD_151336 | JGI IMG/M metagenome (GOLD analysis project Ga0180222, IMG submission 151336) | Enriched Organic Plus compost microbial communities from Emeryville, California, USA - eDNA 5th pass 37_C Kraft OP (version 2) (version 2) ...
ATCAAAAATTCTATGTGTTAGATGAGTAAATAAAATAGCAAAGTAACAACGTTAAATGAAAGAGCCGGATGTCTGCTAATGACGGGCGGCACTCGACCCGATCGTCCCTGACGAAGGCGCCGGCGCAATCGGCCAATCAGGAGCGATCGGCCTGGAAAGAGGCTCGCCTTCTTGTGCCCGGCAGTGTGCTGTCGGGCCTTGTCGCCGCAGGCGGCGTATTGACTGCCCCCTATGTTGAATTTGTAGTCGCCAATCCGGCGATGGTCATCGCGCTCGTCCTTGGCATCGCTCTCAATTCCTTGGCACAGCGGCCGATATTTCAGCCGGGGATCACGTTTTGCGTGAAGCGGGTTCTGCGCTGGTCGGTAGCGTTGCTCGGGCTTCGCATCGCCTTCGTGGACATTGTCTCGCTTGGCGTTGACACGGCGTTGCTGGTCGTCGGTGCCATGATCGTTACGCTCGGTGCTTGCTTTTTGCTCGCCGGCATATTCGGGCAGCACAAGGCGTACGGAGCTCTGACCGGCGCGGCCACGGCCGTTTGTGGCGCGTCCGCGGCGCTCGCGACGTCGTCAGTCCTGCCAAAATACGAAACCAAGGACCGCGACGTTGCTTTCGTGGTGGTTATGGCAAACGCCCTCGCAACCCTCGCGATGCTTCTTTATCCGATCCTCTGCGCCTGGATGGATTTGGGTCCGGAAGCAATGGGAATTCTGCTGGGCGGTTCTATTCACGATGTGGCGCAGGTTGTGGGAGCCGGATACGCGGTATCGGAGACGGTCGGCAATACCGCTGTGATCGTAAAGCTGTTCCGGGTGTTTCTGCTGTTGCCAATCGTGCTGACGATTGCATGGTGGTTCAATCAGCGCTCTGCGGTCGGTGCCGAGGTCCAGCCCGTTCCTGCTTTTGCGATCGTGTTTCTCGCGTTATGCGTTCTGAACAGCACGATTGGATGGATCCCCGGTCTCGTCCCTGCTTACGAGTCGATTCGACTCGTTCTTATTGATGTATCGACATGGGGATTGCTGCTGGCCATCGCGGCATTGGGCCTGGGAACGTCCGTGTCGCAGATGCTCGCGGTGCGCTGGCATCACGTCGGCACGATGGTCATTGCATCGACCGTTATCTTTGCCGTGACGGCCGGCGGTCTTTTCATCATTGGGAGCTAACGGGGCGGAAAATGCGATTGCCGGTGACTCTTGCTTGCGGCCTTTACGATCGGACCTTCGGACTGCGAGACGGCACGATCCCCGTGGAGGGAGTGGACCTGAATTTCCTGCCGATGATGCCGGTCGAAACCTTCCGCCGACAGGCGCGTCACGCGGAGTTCGATGCTTCGGAGTTTTCGCTCTCCACCTTTATGATCCTTCACTCGCGCGGCGACCGAAGGTTTGTGGGAATCCCAGTATTTCCATCCCGTCGGTATCGACACGAACATGTGTGGATCAATGCGCGATCAGGCATCCGCACTCCGGAAGATCTGAAGGGCAAGCGAGTTGGCGTCCAGGAGTTTGTCCAGACCGCCGCGCTTTGGATCCGCGGTTTCCTGCAACAGGACTACGGCGTGCGCACCGAAGATGTCGAATGGTACTTCGGCGGCTACAACGCGCCGGATCCCTACTTCAAACCGAGAATCGAGCTTGAACTCCCGGCCAAGGTTCGCGCTCAAGTGATCCCAGGCGACCGTTGTATCGATGAGATGCTGGCAGCCGGCGAACTCGACGCGGCCTTGCCGGCACTGCCCAAGTCGTTTCAAGCCGGCTCGCCCGATGTCGTTCGCCTCTTTCCCAATTTTCGGGAAGTCGAGGAAGACTATTTTCGACGGACAAGAATTTTCCCGATCATGCATGTCGTCGTCGTCCGGCGCGAGATCTACGAGAAGAATCGCTGGATCATTCAGGCACTCTACAAGGCCTTCGTCGAAGCCAAACGGCTTGCGATGCGGCGATTGATGACCTATCCGCCGCTCCACGCATCACTGCCGTGGCTTACGGATGAAATCGAGCGAACCATGCGCGTCATGGGCACGGATTACTGGTCTTATGGTCTCGAGGAAAATCGGCACGTGCTGGAAACGGCCGCGCGACATGCTTGGGAGCAGGGGCTTCTCGACAAGCCTATCGACTCGATCGACGAACTGTTCGCTCCGGAATCGCACGCGGGAACGCTGGATCTGCCCACTTGAATTGGGCGCAACGTTATTCGCTCGCCGGTGTCGAAAATCCGCGTTCACGACGGCGAAGCACGACGGATACGACGATCCATAATGTTGCGACCGCAAAAATGCCGAGAGCGATCGGTCGCGACAAGACAAACGCGAAGTCGCCTCGTGATACGATCAGAGTCTGCCGGAACGAGGCTTCGAACATTGGTCCGAGCACGAGTCCCAAAGCAAGAGGCGCGAGCTCGAATCGAGCAAGCCGGAGAACGAAACCGAACACGCCAAATGCGAGCGCGCAGATCACATCCATGAGATTGTTATCGATGCTGTAAGAACCCAGCATCGTAATGAGCAGAATGACCGGGAATAGGACGGGATAGGGAACGCGCAGCAACTGGACGAACAGACCGACAAGTGGAAGATTCAGCACAAGCAGCATCAGATTGCCGATGTACATGCTTGCGATCACCCCCCAGAAGACCTCCGGATTGCTGGACATAAGCATCGGTCCGGGTCGGATGCCCTGGATCATCAGTGCGGCGAGGATGAGTGCCGTTACGGCATTGAAGGGAATTCCCAGCGTCAGCAAAGGCACGAAAGCGGCCGAAGCTGCCGAATTGTTGGCGGCCTCTGGCGCCGCCACGCCTTCGATGGCGCCTTTGCCGAACTGGTCTGGCCGATTGGAGAGCCGCTTCTCCATTGCGTAGGAGGCAAAGGACGCGATCACCGCCCCGCCGCCGGGCAAGAGTCCCAGGAAAAAGCCCAGGAGCGACCCGCGCGCGATAGGCAACGCGGATCGGCGGGCTTCATCGCGATTGGGAAGTAGGTCGGAAAATCTCGTGGACGGTTGGAAAAGACGCCGCTCGGCAGTGCCTTCGTAAATTGTAGATAGGACTTCGGTAATGCCGAAGATGCCCATGACAACGACAACGAACTTCACTCCGTCGAGAAGATAAACCGAGCCGAATGTGAAGCGCTGATCGCCTGTGATCGGATCAATGCCGACGGAACCAAGCGCGAGCCCGACCAGGAGCATGAGCAGCGCTTTCCATTGCGAACCCGAAACCAGAAACGAGGCGCACAAAAGACCGATACCCAGCAGGACGGTGTATTCCAAAGGCCCGAAGCTCAGTGCGATCCGGCCGAGTAAGGGGGCGAGAACCGTCATCAGGACGATCCCAATCGTTCCCGCGATGAAGGAAGCAATTGCGCACATGCCGAGGGCGACGCCGGCGCGGCCTTTGCGGGCCATTGCGTAACCGTCGAGGGCAGTGACCACGGAAGCGGACTCGCCCGGGATATTGACCAAGATCGACGTCGTGGAGCCGCCGTACATCGTTCCATAATAGATGCCGGCAACCATCACCACGGCAACGACCGGATCGAGGCCGTATGTGAGCGGGAGCAACAGTGCGATAGCGCCGGGCGCACCAAGACCCGGAAGCACGCCGACGGCGGTGCCGATAAAGACGCCAATGAACGCAAACAGAAGCGTGGTCGGCTGCAGTGCAACTTCGAAGCCGAGTCCCAGATTTGAGAGTACGTCCATCGATCAGAGTCCGTCCCTTAGAAGCGAGAGGAGCGATGGCTCAGGGACCGGGATTCCGATCAATCGGCAGCCAATTTCGGCAGCTACGCCGATGGTGATCGAGAGAAACACAATGCGGTAGGCGCCCCGAATTCCTCCGTTCCAGAACAGGATGGCAAGCAAAATTACGGAACTGACTGCGAAGCCCACAAAACGGACGATCAGGATGAACAGCACCAGCGCCAGCAGCGTCACCACGGTCTCAAGTCGGTGACCTTGCGGCTTGCTGGCGGGCGATTCCTCGGAACTGGTTTCATCTCCGACAAACAGCAGGATCGCCGAGATCGCCATGATCGAAAGACCAAGGATCATCGGATAAAGACCCGGCTCCGGAACGCGCGCGGAGCCGAGGCCAAGTTGCCACGCGCCCCATGAAAGGGCCGCGCCGGCGAGAAAGAACGCGATGCTAACAGTGCGAGCGATTTGCATCGGTCGGCTGCTTGCCGGTTATTTCGCCAGCCCCAATTCCTTCACCAGCGTCTTGAACTCGGCATCTTCCGCTCGAACCCTCTTCTCAAAGGCGTCAGCGGGTGCGTAGGCCCGGGCCAAGCCGAGCTTCTCGGCGGCCTTGATGTATTCCGGGTCCTTGGCGATCTGTCCGAATTTGTTGCGCAGGATCGTGAGGTGGCTGTCGGGAACGCCCTTCGGCGCAACGATGCCCACCCACAGCTCCAACGTCGAATTGACGCCAAGTTCTGTAAAGGTGGGAACGGATGGATACGCCTCCGGCCGTTTCATGCTCGTGGAGGCGAGCAGGCGCAATGTGCCGGCTTGCAAATGGGATTCAATCGACGCCATCGGCGCCAACACGGCATCCACATGTCCCCCAAGCAGAGCAGTCACGTAGGGTCCCGAGCCGCTGTACGGCACAACCGTGACCTTCAGATCGCTTACGCGTATCAGATGCTGAACCGCGAGAAATACGCCACCTCGCGGCGTGGTGCCGAAGGAATACTTCCCCGGTTCCGCCGCTGCAGCTTTTTTGAAGGCGTTGAAATCCTTCCAGGGTGACTCGCTCCTCACGACGAAGCCGTAAGGCATCGACGAGAGCTGTGCGATGAAAGCAAACGAGTCGAGATTGTAGCTGGTCTTCGTCAGGTTCGGACCGGCTGTGAGCTCGCCCGGGCTCACGACGAGTAATTTGTATCCGTCGGGCTTTGCATTCGCAACCTCGGTCGTCCCGCTAATGCCGCCGCCGCCGGATTTGAATACTTGGACGACGGGCTGGCCGAAGACCCTGGCGGCGACGCTTTCCATTGCCCGGATATTGAGATCATTCGTGCCTCCGGGCGCGAATGCATTGACGATCTCGATCGTCTTTTCAGGAAAGGTCTGTGCATCAGCCGTTGCACCAAGAGAGCTCAGGATCAACGCCGCAGTCATTGCTGCGCCGGCGAACAACGGTCTCACGGAAACCTCCTTTGATATGCGGGATCGCGCGGCAAACGTCGCCACAATAAAAAACCTTATTGAATAATAAAGATAGGTAACTTAATTCGCAAATATCAATTTTGGAAAAGGGGAAAACTTATTGGCTTTGCGCCGTTTGAAATGAATTTGGGCAAGTGATGTAATTATCGGCAGATAGTCCCACCCAGCTTGCGATAGCGGCCGCTGTAGAAAAGCAGCGGAAATGCATCCCGCTCGATCTCAAAATGCACAACGCGGCCAATCAGGATGTAATGGTCGCCGACGGCGTGGCACGCGTACTTTTGGCATTCAAATGCCGCGAGCTTCGTCCGCAAGATCGGATTGGAGGTTTTGCCCTGAACACATTCAGCGCACGCCCATTTGTCGCTTTGGGAGCGCGCAAAGCCGCTTGAGACGGCTTTCTGATTTTCGGACAAAAGATTGACTGCAAAGGAATCTGCAGCGAGCCAGTCTTGAATGCTGCGTAGCTGCTTCGCGAGATTGATCGATATGAGAGGCGGGTCGAGGGAAACTGAAGTAAACGAATTGACCGTCAATCCAAGCTTGCGCCCGTCGACGGTGATGGTCGTAACGACCGCAACGCCGGTTGCAAACAATCCCAGTGCATCGCGGAAGGCCCGTTCATTGGACGGGCCTGCAGTGCGATCCAGAACGGCAGGACGGTGTCTTGAATCGGGCACGTCGACCATGCGTCCCGATATAAAGAAGTAAAATAGCTTTGTAAACAAGCTATTTCTAACGCACTTGCAGACCCCATTTCCGCACGGTCTGCTTCTCGATGTTCTGAAAGATGACGTTCTCCACGAACAGGCCGATCAGGATCACCGTCAGAAGGCCGGCGAAAACATTCGGGATCTCGAGAAAGTTCTTGTTCTCGTAGATGAACCAGCCGAGTCCGCCTGAGCTGGAAGAGACGCCGAACACGAGTTCCGCCGCGATCAAGGTACGCCAGGCAAATGCCCAGCCGATCTTCAGGCCGGTCAAAATGTTCGGGAAAGCAGCCGGGATTAGAATGCGCGTCAAATAGCCGAAGGCCGAAAGTCCATAGTTGTTGCCGACCATGCGCAGGGTGGGGGACACGGCCTGAAATCCGGCATGCGTGTTAAGCGCGACGGCCCAGAGCACGGAGTGAATCAGCACGAAAACGATGCTCATGGAACCCAGCCCGAACCAGATGAGCGAGAGCGGAAGCAGCGCGATCGACGGCAGTGGATTGAACATCGCCGTGAGCGTCTCAAGGAGATCGGATCCGATTCTCGACGCGCTCGCGAAAGCGGTGAGGAGGGCGGCCAGAAATAGTCCGGCGGCATAGCCTTTCAGCAGGACCTCGAGGGATCCCCAGACCCGCATCGGCAGCACGCCGGTGCTGAATTCCATGATGAAAGCCGCGACCGTGGCGCTGAAGGTGGGCAGCAGCAGCGGGTCGTCGAGAAAGCGCGCATATGCCTCCCATCCGGCCGCGAGGAGCAGCAACAGACATGTCTTTCGGATTGCGCCATTGTTATAGATGCGTTCGAAAAAGGTGAGCGGCTTTTCCACGACGCCGAAGGTTTTTCCCGGACTCCGGTGATATTCCGGACGTCCGAACATCATGCTCGCGTCAGACATGCGCTTCTACCTCGTCTTCGAACAACAGATGATGAATATGCTCCGAGAGCTGCTTTCCGTTGTCGCGCTGTCGATCCGTGCCATCGCTGTTCAACTCGGCTTTGACCTGTCCTGGATGCGGCGAAAGAAGCAGGATCCGGGTGCCGATCAGTATTGCCTCTGGAATTGAGTGGGTGACAAAAAGAACGGTAAACTTCACATCTTGCCAAAGCTGCAGCAGCTCATCCTGCATCTTCCGTCGGGTCAGCGCGTCTAAGGCAGCAAACGGCTCATCCATCAGGAGAATGTCAGGCTCTACGGCCATGCCCCGCGCGATTGCAACACGCTGCTTCATTCCGCCCGACAGCGTGTGCGGATAGCTGTCGGCGAACTTCGTCAGGTTGACCTTATCGATGTAGTGCAGCGCCCGCTCTTCCGCCTCCCGGCGTGGCAATGCTCTCGTGGCGACGAGCGGGAACAGCACATTTTCCTTCACGGTCTTCCATGGCAGCAACTGGTCAAACTCCTGAAAGACCATCATGCGGTCGGGGCCGGGACGCGTGACCGCATTTTCCCGGAGTCGAATCGATCCTTCAGTTGGCGAGATAAATCCACCGACTGCTTTGAGCAGGGTAGATTTTCCGCATCCCGAAGGACCCAGGATGATGTATCGGTCCGACTCATGCACCTCGAACGAGACGCGATAAGTCGCCGTGACGAGCCGGTCCACGGTCTTGTACTGCAGCGTGACGCCCTCGACGTCGAGGATCGGTTGCGTTCGTGCTTGTTCTGGCATGCCCGTGGAATTCCCCCTTGAAGCCGAATGGAATTGAAGCGCTCAGCTTCCCTTGAGCCCGTGCGCGATAGGCCAGAAATAATCCTTCCAGCTGGCGGGCATCGTTTTGATGCGGCCGTTCTCGTGAAGGAACTTCGCAAAAGGCATGGTTGCGAGCGGTTCCGGCGAGTAGCCGATCAGATTTTTGTCACCGAGAATTTTCTCGATGTCGGCAAGTTCAAGCGTGGATTTTGTGGCCGTCTTGAACAGCTGTGCCGCTTCCTTTTGATTCGCATTGATCCATTCATGGGCTTCAACGAATGCGTCGAAGACCGCTTGTGCAAGCTTCGGGTTCTGCTCTTGCCATCGTTCATCAATGTAAAGCAGTGTGTTGTTGTGAGGGCCGCCCAGCACGTCATACGATGACAAGACCGTGTGAATTTTTGGGGTTTCGACCTGCTTCTCGAGATACGAGAAAGGCAGACTTGCGAAATGGCTCTTGATCTCCGTGCGATCACCGCGGAGTGCGGCCAAGGCATCGGGATGCGGCAATGAGATTGTCTTTGCATCGAGAACGTCGAACTTGTCCTTGCCAAACGCCTTCTCCGCAGCCATCGACAGGACGATGGCGTGGGCCCCGACCTTCACGGCCGGCAATGCGATCTTGTGGTTCTCAACCTTCAGGTAGTCTTCGAGAGTTTTGACCGCCGGATCGTTTGTGTTCAGCAGGAACGACATATCGTTGAGCGAAATCAGCCCTCGCACGCGTCCCTTTGTCCGATCCCACATCTGCAGCAGGCCGCCGACACCGCCGGATGCGACCTGAATGCTTCCCGACAACAAAGCATCGTTGGTGGTGGCAGCGCCGCTGATCTGGACGCCGGAGACCTTCACATCGTCGATGCCCAGCCTCTTCGCGTGCTTCTCGATCAGTTTTTGTTCGATAACGACCGTGACCGGGAAGAAACCAAGACCGTATTGATAAGAAATTTTGAGCTCATTTGATTGAGCGCTGGCAGGAAATGTCAGTCCGATGGTAAGGACCGCAGCACCCAGGCTACAAATCAGCTTTTGAAAAAGTTGAATCCGTCTCATCGCAGTCTCCTTAATTTGCGGGGCTGTTTTTGGTGGGCGAAATGTCTTTGAGGCGTTCGCGTTGCAGGATCTCGTCCAAGCGAGTGCGCACGCGATCGAGGACGTCTTGCGGGGCGGAAGAAGTGACGCCGCGAAAATGCGCTTTCTTGGTAGCGTCGATGAACAGCTTGGATGTGACGCCGAACTCATAACTTGACGGATCGATCGGCCCCGCGGTCGTCTGCGGAACCATGAAGGTGTCGCGTCCGGGATCTACGCGCGTCGAGACAGCCCAGAAGACGTCCGAGATGTTGAAAATGTCGATGTCGTGATCGACCGCGACGATGAATTTCAGCCGCGGCATCAGGAGCGTAGTCGCGAGCATCGCGCTGCGGACGCCGCCCGGTCGCATTCGCTTGGCGTCAATTTGCAGGATGCCCCAGAAGTCGCGCGCGAGCTCGGCTGGCCGCGAAATGCCGACAACAAAGGGAAAGCGCCGCTGCATCGCCTCAAGGGCGACTGCATCTTCAAGTTCGCGCCAGAAAACGATATTTTCGTTCGGCGGTTTGCCGGCGTACGCCATATGCATGATCGGATTCCGGCGCATGGTAATGGCGGTTACGCGCCAGATCGGTGCATCGCGAACCTCGCTCTGGTAGCCCGTGAACTCGTTGAACGGACCTTCGGCTTCCTTCCTGCCGGTATATTCGGTCTCGATCACGATTTCGGCGTCCGCCGGTATCTGAACGTCGATGGAAACGGCTGTCGTAGCCCGCAAGGCCCGGCCGCGAAGCGCGCCGGCGACATCCATCTCGAAATCGCCGAGTGGAAAGTCGGAACCCGCCGCAAGATAGAGAAGAGGATCCGCGCCGAGTACGATCGCCATCGGACACCCTTCGCCGATGTCTTCGTAAAACAGGCGCTGCTGATGATCGGGCGCAATCTGTGCGAAGATCTCGCGCTTTCCGCGCACCATGTTGCGATAGATACCGGCGTTGCGGCCCCAGGCGGGGTGCTGACCGATATTGAGGCCGGCCGTGATGTAGTTGCCGCCGTCCCCTACATTCCAGAATGGTGCGGGTATTTGCGTGAGGTCGACATCATCCCCTTTCAACACGATCTCCTGGCACGGCGCCGTGCCGGGCGCGACGGAGACCGGCGCAATTCGCTGGCGAAGTCGTTCGCAGATTGTCGACGTCAACTGGGCGGGCTCCACGCCGACCGCCATCGCGATGCGCGTGCGTGTGCCGAATAGATTTGCAAGGGCGGGGATTTGGTATCCCTTGATCCGCTCAAACAGAAGAGCTGGACCATCGAGATCCGCGACGTGTCTGCAAAAAGCAGAAATCTCGAATGTGGGATCGACTTCCTCGCGTATTCGTAGGAGCTGTTGCGCTTCCTCAAGCTGAACGAGGAAATCGCGGAACGGATCAATATTCGGCTGTCCAGTAGTCATCAGCGCCTTTGATTGAAGTGCGTCCCTCAAGTTGTTCCCGCAGATCACGGCAACAACATTTCTTTGCATAGCTTGTAAACTTAGCTAATATGCGAAGTTGTGTCGAGGAGGTCGGCCCGCGAATTTGTTGCGAACGCCGTGGCGACCGGGTCGCTATTTGCGAAGGAGGGGCAGATGAAATTCCGTGCACTTGCCGCGATATTGGTCACCCTTTCAGTGCTCCTCATGTGGGGCGGCAGAGCGCAGGCGCAGATGCCGACGCTGAAAGTTGGCATTCCGTCCTTGTCGATGTTCACGATCATTTATCATCTGGCGCAGGACAAAGGGTTCTTCGACAAGGAGGGAGTGAAGGTCGAGATCAGCCAGTTCGAGAGCGGCTCGATCAATATGCGCGCGCTCGTTGGCAGGGCGGTCGACGTGTCCGATGTCGAGACGGGCCTGATCCTTGGCGCGATCGCCAACGGAGCTGATCTGCGCGTTTTCGGAACGCATAGCCAGCGATTGCATTTCGCGCTTTATGCCAAGAAGGACCTCAAATCCCTCGCCGATCTTTCCGGCCGGACGTTCGGCATTTCCGGAATTGGCGGTCTGCCGCATCTGGTGATTCTGGCCTTGCTCGAAAGACAGAACCTGGATCCTGGGAAAGTGAACTTTGTTGCAGTCGGCGGCACGGGCGCGCGTCTGTCGGCACTTGCGGGCGGAAAGATCGACGCAACGCTCGGCGAATACAGCCCGCGCATCGAGGCCGAACCAGCACTACACCGTTTGATGGTCATCGCGCCGGAACTGCCGCTTTATATGGCGCAAGGCATTGCTGCTTGGGCGGATACCTACGACGCCAAGCGCGATGCGATCGAACGCTTTATGCGTGCAATGGTACAGGCAACGCGCTGGGCCTATGACAACAAGACGGAGATGATTGAATTGGCGGCCAAACGTCTTCCGCTGCCGCCGGAGCAACTGTCGAAAATTTATGACTTCTACGTGCTCGCGCAGGTTTGGGCGATCAATGGCGAGATCAGCCGCGAGATGCTGGCCTATATGCAGGACCTCGGTCTCAAGACCAAGACGCAGACAAGTGAGGTCGACCTGGAAAAATTGGTCGCGGAGGACGTCTACAAGAAGAATACGGCTGCGCTTGGCGTTCGCGAATATCCGAAGCGCTGATTCCGCCAGGTCCTCTTATGATCAAGGCCGAGAATCTCTCCGTCACATTCACTCGTACGAACTCAAATGGCGGCATCGACCGCAACGAGGTCCTTCAGGACCTGAATTTCGAGATCAAGAGATCGGAATTCTGCGTAATTGTCGGGCCGAGCGGAGCCGGAAAGACGACGTTCCTGCGGGTTGTCCAGGGGTTGCTTCGACCCACGTCCGGCATCCTGACAATTGACGGTGCTCGCGCCGAAGGTCCGCAGCGCGATTGTGGGTTCGTTTTTCAGAATTTCGGTCTTCTCCCCTGGCGTACGGTTCAGGGAAACGTCGAGCTTGGTCTGCAGATTCGGCATGTCCCTGCAGGCAAGCGACATGACATCGCCAATCGGTATATCCGGATGGTGGGGCTCGACGGATTTCAGCATCATCATCCGCACGAGCTTTCGGGCGGAATGCAGCAACGCGTCGGACTCGCGCGTGCTCTCGCGATCGATCCTCGTGTTCTGCTGATGGACGAACCGTTTGCGGCACTCGACGCTCAAACCCGGGAAATTATGCAGGCGGAACTGCTTCAGATTCAGCACCGCGAAAAGAAGACGGCCATTTTCGTGACCCACAGCATCGATGAAGCGGTGCTTCTGGGGGATCGCATTGTGGTGTTCACGAAGCGGCCGTCGCGCATCCTCGAGATTGTCGAGAACCCGTTGCCGCATCCCCGTTGGGAGAACGTCGAGGAGCTCCGCGCGCAGCCGGAATACAACAGGCTTCGGTTGCATATCGCCCGGCTGCTGAAAAACATGGGGAAAGACGATCAATGAAAAGCGGTCCAAACCCCGTCTTGATCAAACTTGCAACGTTTGTTGTCATCATCGCCGCATGGGAAGTGGCGGGTCGATTCATTAACCCGCTGTTCCTGTCCTCCCCGTCCGCGATTGCAGTTGCGTTTGTGGAGCTGGTTCGGTCCGGAGAGCTCTTTTCCGCAATTCTGTCCAGCATTTACTCGTTCCTGATTGGCATTGTTCTGACGATCGTAGTCGGAATCTCGATCGGCGTGGCGATGGGTCGATTCCGTATCGTAGAATATATTCTCGAGCCGTACGTAACGGCGCTTTATTCCACGCCATCAATCGCCCTGATTCCGCTCTTCATTCTGTGGTTCGGGGTCGGCGTGACTTCGAAAATCGTCATCATATTCTTCCTCTCCGTATTCATCGTCATCATCAACACGTTCACGGGCGTGAAGAACCTGAGCCAATCCATTATCGATGTCGGGGCTGCCTTCGGAGCCAACCAACGGCAGTCGTTCTGGCTGATTGTATTGCCGGCCGCGTTGCCGTTCATCATGACCGGACTGCGGCTTGCGGTCGGCCGCGGAATTCTCGCAATGATCGTTGCGGAGTTTTTTACATCGATCTCCGGTCTGGGCGGAATGATCGTAAAATACGGTAATTTTTTTGAAACAGCAAAAATGTTCGTGCCGATCATCGTGGTGTCGTTACTGGGCGTATGTGCTGTCGAAATTCTGAAGAGGGTCGAAGCGAGGCTCGCCCCCTGGAAAGAAACGGAGCGAGCGAGCAGCCTTTGATCGAGGGATGCCTGGCCGGAAAGCTGAAGGAAAAATCAATGCGTGTCCGTAACTTTGTGGAAGCACTTGAGCAGCGAGGGGATCTCGTCAATGTCGATTTCGAGGTGACGCGCGATCAGATTCCGCTGATGATCAAGGATGAGGAGCGGTCGGGCAACCGGGCGATCGTCTTTCAGAAAATTCGCGGTCATCAGATGCCGGTCGTTGCCAATCTGTATGGCAGCTATTCGCGCTATGCGCTCGCCGTGGGAACGGACGAAAAGAACCTTTGGAAGCGGATTCAGCACGCGGTCGACAATCCCGTTCCGTCAGAACGGGCAACAGAGGCACCTTGTTTTGAAGTCGTGCATCGGAATCCCGACATTACCCGGCTCCTGCCGCTGATGCAGTACCATTCGCTCGATGCAGGGCCGTACATCACGTCCGGTATCCTGTTCATGAAGGATCCGCTGTCGGGGCGCAGGAACATCTCGTTCATGCGCCACATGGTCAAGGGACCGAATAAACTGGGCTTCAATCCGAAATCGATTCACAACAAGGCCTATTACGAAAAGATCGCGTTGGCCGGAAAGCGCATGGAGGTGGCGATTTGTCTCGGTGCGCCTACCGAAATGGTCGTGGCGGGCGCGCAATGGATACCGGACAAGTGCGACGAGGTGGACGTCGCGTGCGCGATGGCCAATCCGGAACATCGCAGTGAACTGGCGCTGGCCAAATGCCAGACTGTGGATATCGAGATTCCGGCAGGTGCGGAAATCGTCATTGAGGGGGTCGTATCCACCGAGCTTGAACCGGAGGGCCCTTTCGGCGACTGGACCGGCGCGTACGCTCGGCCTCAGATGAAACCGACATTGCAGGTCACCTGCGTGTCACATCGTCGCGACCCGCTGTATCAGACGATCATGCCGGCGGATTCTACCGAGCAGATCGTATTGACCATCGTCAGGTACAGCCCTGAGATTGAGGAGATCAAGAGTCGCTTTCCGGAGATCCGAAAGGCATCGGTGCCGCACTATGCCCTGGGCCGGCTGGTGGTGGTTGCCTTGGACGCGAGTGAGCGGATTCCCGAGATCATGCGGGCTTTCCTGTCCATGCAGTTCATCAACCGGGTGGTGGTCGTAAATGGCGATGTCGATACGGACAGCGCCGAAGACGTGATGTGGGCCATCTGCAATCGCATTCTCGAGCCAGGAAAAATAGTCGCAGATTCCTGTATTGACGAATGGTGGAATCACCTAAAACTTGGCATAGACACAACAGTCGATGTAAACGATATCCGTCACAAGCGTCCCACGCTAAGGCCCTTTCGGGGGCGCGGCGTATCGTTGTAAATCCCAAAGTTGCTGACCGAGAGTTTGGCGCCCTCATCGGAATTCGTCGGCGAGGGCGCTTCACGAGAGAAAGTAGCCATGAGTCGCAAACGTAAGTCCGCGGGCAAGTCCGCGCGACGTGACCGCCTTGGCCTCAAGGTTCTGGAATCGCCGCGGCGCCCCATGACTGTGAGCCGCCCCGAGCTCATGGTGGACGGAACCGATGCAGACTTTCGTCGTCTCGTGAACGCTCTGTTTCCATTCCTTACCCTGCATACCTCGATACGAAACGGGTATGCGGAACTGCTCGATCTCACGGGGCCGTCCTATTCGATCCTGCTTTGCATTCGTACGCTTGGCGACCAAGGGCCTGTGAATGTTCGAACCATCGCGGACCAGCTGCGTTTGAGTGGTTCGTTTATCACCGCCGAGACCAATCTTCTTGAGCGGAAAGGCCTCGTGAACAAGCGCCGCGCTCAGGATGACAAGCGGCTGGTCTCGGTGACGCTGACGACCAAGGCCATCGAATTGCTCGACAGCATTGCTGATCTCCGACAACGCGTAAATGACGTGCAGTTCGGATCACTGACCCAGCAGGAGTTCCGGATGCTGGTCCCGCTGATCGAGCGACTGGTGCAGGATGCCGAACGCGCGCTCGCGCTTCTGAATTTTCTTTCGAAAGAAGATTCGGGAAAGGCGAGGGCCGCTGGACGATCGAGAGGCCGTTAGCGGTTTAATCAGGTGTGCTTCGGCCCAAAGCGCCGTACCTGACAATTTTGTCACAAGTTGAATCTCTCCGAGCCGCCCTGCGGCATCGGGCAACTGTATTCGATCTATATTCTTTATTTACAAAGCGAGGTAACAAAGCTAATTTGTAGGGAATAATTGCATTCCGAAGGAAGGATCCGATGAGAACGGGCCAGCAATATCTCGACGCCTTGTCGCGGCGGGGCGGTGAAATTTACGTGGGAGGCGAGCGCGTTGCTGACGTCTCGACGCATCCCGCGTTCCGCAATGCGGCCCGGTCCGTCGCGCGCATGTACGACATCACGTCCGATCCGGCGAACCAAGATGCGTTGACGTTCGTGGACAGCGAGACAGGCTCCCGTCACAGCAATATTTTCCTGCGGCCGCGCAGCCGCTCCGATCTGGAAGCGCGCAATCGGGTGCATCGGGCGTGGGCGGAATCCACTTGGGGATTGTTCGGCCGTTCGCCGGATCACGTTGCGGGCTGGATTACGGGAATGGCCTGCCGGCCGGAAATCTTCGATAAATATGGTCCGGGTTTCGGCGCGAATATCACGAATTACTACAAATACGCGCGGGATAACGATCTATTCGTGAGCTACGCGATTGTTCCGCCAGCGAGCGCAAAGAGCGCAGACGTCACTACGGTTTCTAAAACCACGGCCGCTCCCGATTCAAAATGGGGCACGAATGCCGGACTTCGTGTGGTGAAAGAAGACGATAAAGGCGTCACGCTGTGGGGCTTCAAGATTCTTGCGACTGCAGCAATGTTTGCCGACGAGATTCTGATCGGAAATTACCAGCCGCTCGCGATGGGGCAGGAGGCCTTCGCGATTTCTTGCGCAATTCCGGTCGGCGCGCCGGGCCTCAAGCTTCTGTCGCGTCGTTCGTTCGAGCAAAGCGCATCGAGTGAGCTCGATGATCCGCTGGCCTATCGATACGACGAGGGCGATGCCGTCGTCTTCTGCGATAATGTTCATGTCCCATGGGAGCGAGTATTCGCCCACAACGATACGGAGGGCGTGCGCGCCATCTTCAACGACACGCCCGCCCATGTGCTTGGCAACACGCAAGCGCATATCCGTCACTTGGCGAAGCTCAGGCTGATATTGGGCGTTATCAAGCGCGTTCTCGAGATGAATGGGATCGCTAATCTGCCGCCGGTGCGCGACACGCTTGGCATGCTGGCGACGCGTGTTGCGATGGTCGAAGGATTGGTCGAGGCGGAATCCGCAATCGTGGAATCCTGGCCGAATGGATTTGTCGCGCAGGATCGCCAGACCATGTACGCGACGATGGCGTACACGATGGAGTATTTCCCCGAATTCATCCTGGTGATGCGCGAGCTTCTCGGGAGTCATCCATTTCAGCAGCCGGCTGATGTCGCTGTCTTTGAGAATCCCGTAACGGCGGAAATTTATTCGAAGTTCGCAATGGCTGACTCGAAGACTTCCGTGGAGCGCTACAAGCTGATGCGGCTGGCGTGGGACCTCATCGGATCGGAATTTGCAAGCCGCCATACGCAATATGAGATGTTCTACAACGGCGCCAAGCATATCGCTCGCGGTCGAGCATACCAGGCGTTTCGATGGGACGTTGTCGAACGTGAGGCGGATCGGGCGCTGAATAGCCTTGGCGGTTATAACGAGCTGGTTGTCAATCGATCGGGCAAGGCGCGGGCAAAGCTGGAAGTAGTGGGGAGCAGCTGATGAACGGCGGTGAGGCTCTCGTCGATGCACTGAAGGCGGCTGGCGTCAGCCATGTTTTCGGCTTGCTCGGCTCGACAACAATGGAAGTCTATGACGCTCTATATAGTCACGAGTCGATAAAATATGTCGGCGTCCGCGACGAGCGCGCCGGTACACATATGATGGATGCGTTTGGGCGCATCGCCCGTCGACCGGGAGTTTTTCTGGCAGGACAGGCCGGCCCCGGCGCCGCAAATATGGTGACAGGACTTGCTCAAGCGAAGCTTGCTTATTCGCCGGTCGTTGCGATCACCGGACTCGCTTCATCGTCGCACCTTGGACGTGATGCTTTCCAGGAAATAGACCAGCAGGCGATCTTTGCACCGGTTACAAAGCGCACGATCTCTGTGCCGCGCGCCGATCGAATTCCGGAGTTTGTCAAGGAAGCCTTCCGGATTGCCAATTCCGGTCGGCGTGGGCCGGTCGTATTGCAAATTCCGCGCGATTACTTTGCGCAGAACATCGAAAGCGGCATTCAGAGCGCGAAGGATTACGTCGTCGACACGAGCGGACTGGTGAACGTCAGCGGCCTTCGACGGGTTGCGGAGCTGCTACGCAAGGCAAGCGCCCCGTTGATCATCGCCGGTGCCGGCATCAAATGGGGCGACGGCTCGGCATCGCTGGGCAAGCTTGCCGAGCGGCTGTCGATACCAGTTGCCGTTTCTGCCGGCCATCCGGATATCCTGCCCAACGATCATCCAATGTTTTTCGGTCAAGTCGGACCGCGCGGAAATGCCGTGGCCAGCCAGTTGGCACGGGATGCTGATCTCATCATCGCCCTCGGTACAAGGCTGGGCTTCAACACGACCTTCTATAACCACGACAATCTCTCGGCGACGGCAAAGATCGTTCAGATTGACATTGACCCCGAAGCGATCGGGCGCTTTTTCAAGGTTGAGCTTGGTCTCGTCAGCGATGCGGGCGCTGCGGCCGCAACGCTCGATGAACTCATGGCGGAAGTGAAGGGCGATGGGGTGGCATGGCTTGATTGGAGTCGCCGGGCATCAGACCAGAGGCGTTCGCTCCTGGAGGAGCGGGAGCGCCAGGGCGAGACGAAGCGCACCCCTCTTGCGGCCGAGCGTGTCTTCATGGAAATCCGCGAAGTTCTTCCGCGCGATGCCATCGTAACGCTTGATGCGGGCACCATGTGCCTTCAGGCGACGGATCAACTGCGATATTTCGTTCCGCCCGCGCTTCTCACGCCGCTGGACTTCGGGCTTGTTGGCTTCTCTTATGCCGCCGGCCTAGGTGCCAAGACGGCGGCGCCGAAACGACCGGTCGTGACGCTCATGGGAGACGGTGGCTTCGCCATGACGATGGCGGAAATCACAACTGCCGTGGAGCACGGAATCGCGACCGTCGCGGTTGTCCTCGATAATGGTTGTTGGGGTGCTGAAAAGGCTTATCAGCGCGACTTCTACAACGGCAGATTTATCGGCGCGGACATCAAGAGCATGCCTTACGACAAGGTCGCCGAACTTGGTGGCGCTCGCGGCTACGCCGTGAATGCCCCCGGAGAACTGTCTGATGCCTTGCACACGGCGCTCAAGGCGAACGAGCCTTCCGTTATTCATGTGAAGGTCGATCCCAACGCCATGATCAGCTTCCGCAGAGATTCGTTCCAGCACCGGGCATCATCCTGAAGCGCGGCGATCGGTATGGAGACGGTCGGCATTATCGGCCTTGGCGAGATCGGCTGGCGAATGGGAAAGCTCCTGATCGCAGCCGGCCATCCGGTTGTCGGATACGACATCAGCCCGCCGGCATCGAAACGTGCCGCTGGCGACGGAGTTGCCATCGCCGGCAGCGTCGCCGACCTGTGCCAGCGGTCGGATATCATTATCACCTGCGTAACCGACGGAGCCGCCCTGCGCGACGTCGTGATGGGAGACGATGGGGTCGTCGCCAGCCTGCAGCCAGGCACGCCGTTGATCGACACGACTTCGGCGGAGCCCTGGATCACGCGCGAGGTCGTGTCATCGCTCTCCGAGCGGGGAATTCCATTCCTCGATGCGCCGGTGAGCGGCGGCGTGCCCGCGGCTGAACAGGGAAAGATGAACTTTATGGTCGGCGGTGAGGCAGCGCTCATCGAACGCTGCAGCCCGCTGTTGAAGCGGCTCGGGCCGGTCATCATGCATGTCGGACCGGTCGGTGCGGGCCACACGATCAAGGCCATCAATATGCTCGCGCTGGCATCGAGCATGGTGGCGACTGCCGAACTCGCCACGGCAGGACGACATGCGGGCATTCCGCTCGAAACAATGATTGCCCGCCTGGAGGCAGGAATAGGCGCGAGCTACAGCACGCGTGTCCACTTTCCCCGCTACATCGTTTCCGGCAACTACGCGTCCGGCTTCAGCTTTGATCTGATGCTGAAAGATCTGACGATCGGCGCGGGAATTGCCGATCAGGCGGCGCTGCCGCTCTTCATGGTGCGCACCACGCTCGAGCTTTATCGTGTGGCTGCCAATACAAATCTGCACGGCAGTGATAACACGCGTTTGATCGAGCAAATTCTTGGCGAGTCCTCGCCGGATCGCCCTGACGATCGACCGCATGAGGATATACAGAATTTTGAAATTGTCGCGGCCTGGTTCAACGCCGTTATCGGCGCTGAAGCGATCTGCCTGGGCGTCGCCTCAGGTTTGACACCGCGCACGGTCATCGACGTCTTGTCGGCGGGCAGCGGTGAAAGCAGATCCCTCTCGAACGATCTCGCCGATTATTTGTACGCCGACTCGCCGGACACCTGCCGTTCGCTCGCGGAAGTGTCTGCCGCATTTCGTCCCGTTATGGCTCGTGCTCAAGCAGCTGCGGTCCCCGCGTCACTTCTGGCGCAGGCGGCCTTCGTTCACGCCGCTGCCGTTCGCCGCTTTGGTGATGCCGCAGACAGCCGATGTGTTCTCGACCTGCTTGCCGCGTGGACAGGGCAGGGTGAACGGCTCAGTCGGTTCAAGGAGAGCGGCTCGTGAAAATTCGCAAGATCGTCACGCAGATCGAAGACCTCCGCATGGAGGAAGGACGCAAGGCCGCAATTCCGTTGCGTCGGGTCGCGGTCACGGCAATCTGCCACAACCCCTGCACGGGGCGATATGTCCATGACCTTTCGGTCCTGATCGAAGGCAGCGCCGAAGTCGGTGCGGAGATATGCGGCATCGCGGCCGATCTGATGAAGCCATTGGGCATACAGAGCTATGGCAAAGGGTCGATCGTCGGCATCAATGGCGCGGTCGAGCACGCGGAAGCGGTGTTGACGACCATCTACGGCGACACGATGCGGGCCGCCGCGGGTGGCGGCAAGGCCTGGATCTGCCACATGGCAAAACTGGGGGCTCCTGGCAGTGCGATTGATATTCCCCTGGCACATAAAGATGCGCTGACAATCCGCTCTCATTACGACGCCACCACGGTCCAGATTGAAGATGCGCCGCTGCCCGACGAGATCACGATAACCTGCGTGTTCGCGAACCGGGGACGACTCAACCACAGAATTGGCGGGCACAGCCTGGACAAGATGATTGGCGAGGACGGCTTACGCTGACCTCCCGCCAGCACGGAGCTGAACGTGAAAATTGTCATCACCAATATCGGCACCATCGTCAGCGGCGACTGGCGCAACCCGCTCATCGATGGCGACTCGATCGCCATCGCCGATGGCCGATTCACATCCGTGGGATCCGTCAGCGCCGAGGAAATCGAGGCGTGTGACCTCCTCATCGACGCCAACGGCGCGACGGCTTGCCCCGGGCTTATTGACAGCCACGTTCACAACTCGTTTGGCGACTACACGCCGAAGCAACAGGCGGTCGGCTTTTTGCAGAGCTATCTGCACGGCGGAACCACCACGTGTATCTCCGCGAGCGAGGTTCACGTCGCGGGGCGTCCCAAGGATCGCGAAGGTGTGAAGGCATTGGCGGTCGCCGCATACAAATGTTTCGAGAACTACCGGCCCGGCGGCATGCGAGTGCATGGCGGTTCGGTCATTCTTGAGCCGACCTTGCAGCCGGAGGACTTCGCGGAACTCAGGAAGGAGGGGCTGTGGCTGGCGAAAGCCGGATTCGGTTCAGTGAATACGCCTTACGACTACGTGCCCCTTGTGCGCGCCGCACGGGAGGCGGGGTTTATCGTCAACGTCCACACGGGCGGCGCCTCGATTTCTCTCGGCAACTCGATCCACGGCGAGCATCTTCTTGCGATGAAGCCGGACGTCGCGTTCCACGTCAACGGCGGCCCCATCGCAATGCCGGACGAAGACTTTAAGCGCGTTATCGAGGAGAGTTCGATCGCGCTTCAGATTTGTCAGGCCGGCAATATTCGAACCTCATTGCTGTGCGTGAATCTCGCGGTTGAGCACAACGCGTTTGATCGCGTGCTGATCGCCACCGACACGCCGACTGGAACCGGCATGATGCCGCTCGGCATGATCAAGACGGTTACCGAGATGGCCACGCTTACGGACTATCCGGCCGAATGGATGATCGCCGCGGCAACGGGAAATAATGCGCAGGTCTATCGACTGGAAACCGGCTTTCTGAAGCCGGGGAAGATTGCGGACCTGCTGTTGGTGGATGCGCCGATGGGCGGTACACAGAAGAATTGTCTTGCAGCCATCAAGCATGGAGACGTCTGGTCGCTGGCCGGCTGCATAACCGAAGGTGTTCCGCGGTTCATTGGGCGCAGCCGCAATACGCCGCCGCCGCTTCGAACCCCAAAAGTCGTTCGGAGCCGCGTTGTGCAGGACTTCTCAACCGCTCAACAATTCTCCTGAACTTCTGGCGGCTATTCGGCCGCAATTTTGATGGTCGGAGAAAACGTGTCCGCGCGGATGGCGGCGAAAATCCTGCGCTTCAGTTCAATGAACTCCTCCGAGACGAGAAAGTCCGCCGCCCGCGGCCGGGGAGCAGTCACGCGGTATTCGTCCGTGATCGTGCCAGGTCCCGCACTCATGATGAGGATGCGGTCGGCAAGATAGATGGCTTCGTCGATATCGTGGGTGATGAAGAAGACCGTTTTTCCAGAACCCTCCCAGATATCGAGCAGCAGGGTCTGCATGATCAGCCGGGTCTGCGCGTCCAGGGCGCCGAACGGTTCATCCATCAGGAGGATGTCTGCATCATAGGCCAGAGCACGCGCGATTGCGGCCCTCTGCTTCATGCCGCCCGAGATCCGGTCCGGGTAGAAGTCGGCGTAACGTTCGAGGCCGATCTGCTTCAGCAGACGATCGACGATGGGTTTCCGGTCCCTTGGCGGCGTACCGGCGCATTCGAGTGCGAACTCGATATTGCGCCGAACAGTTCGCCAGCGGAAAAGTGAGAACTCCTGGAAAACCATCACGCGTTCCGGGCCTGGCCCCGAGACGGGTGCGCCAGCGCACCGGATGCTCCCCGTCGTTACCGGAGTGAGGCCTCCCATCGCGTGCAGAAGCGTCGTCTTTCCGCATCCCGACGGGCCGACGAGAACGACGAATTCTCGACGCTCGACGGAGAACGAAACATCCCTCACCGCCTCGACGGTGCCCGATCGCTGCGGATAGGCGATCGTTACGCCGTCGACTTCAAGATACGCCGCCATCCCCTATTTCCGCAAGCTGGTGAGATCGTCGACAATGATCTGGCTGAGATCAGCCTTCTCTTGAACCATACCGCCAGCCAGCATTCCGTCCATCACCTGCTGCGTGGCGCGTTCCGTTGTCTTGATGTCTTCCGACCAGTTCGGCAGAACAATCTTCTGCGCCACCTCCGCCGGAACGCCGGTATATTTGGTGATGATGGACCTCGCTTCGTCCTGGTTTTCCTTGATCCAGCGAACGGCTTCGAACCAGGAATCCCGGTACTTCTTTAGAACGTCAGGGTTTTCCGTGCTGTAATCGCGGCGTACGATACCGAAGCTTACGGGCCAGTTCTCCATCGCGTAGCTCACCGGAGCGATCACCCGCACCTTCTGGCGCATGCTGAGCTGGGTCATGAAGGGCTCGATCATGCTTGCCGCATCCGCCCGGTTCTGTTCCAGCGCGGCCGGCATAGAGCCAAACGGAATCGTCAGAAACTGAATGTCCTTATTGATGTCGATGGCCCGATCCGGGTTCTCTTTGTTCCAGCGGAGAACCTGCATGACGGTTTGCGCTTCCGAGTTGGCCTTCAGGACGTTGATGGCGATCTTCTTGCCTTTGAGGTCGCCGATGTTCTTGATCGGGGAACTGTCGAGTACGGCAAGGCCGGTGTAATATTCGTAACCCGTCGGGCCGACGAGATTGCTTCCGTTGTCGAGAATGGCCACGAGCGGCCGGCCGGCAACCGCGGCGCTCACGAGGCCGGGCGTTCCGATCATGCCGACCTGGATGGAGCCGCCGAGCAGGGCAGTGCCCATGTCAGGACCGCTTTCAAATCGAACGAGCTTCGCGTCGATGCCGTGCTTTTTGAAGAGGCCTTTCTCTTCGGCGACCATCTTCGGCAATTCTTCCGCGATCGGCATGTAGCCGATCCGTAATTCTTGAGCGAGGCTTGGAGTGGCCGCTCCCGCTGTCAGCAGCAATGTTGCGGCAAATCGCGTGATTCGATTCATTGTCGTCTCCCGTTTTGTCGTTCAATCCGTCAGGTTCGTTCCTGCCAATGCAGCAATGCTCGCTGCACTTCCCGCATTCCTCGATCCATCAGGAACGCGAGAAGACCGATGATGAGCATCACCGCAACCATCACATCCATGCGGAAAATTCGGTAAGCCTGCATCAGCAGGAAGCCGAGTCCTGCTTCCGCCGCGATCAGCTCTGCGGCGACGACGACCATCCATCCCATTCCAATGCCGACGCGAAAGCTGGTGAGGATCGATGGCAGAAGTGCGGGCAGAAAGACTTTCCGGATGGTATCAAGCTGCGTCGCATTGTGTGTGCGCGCCACCTTGAGCAGGATTCGGTCGACTCCCGAGACGCCATCCAGCGTCGTGATCAGGATCGGACTTACGGTGCCGACAAACACGACGAAGACCTTCTGTTGAAGACCCAGACCGAGAAGAAGTAGCGAAATCGCGACCCAAGCCGTGGGTGGGATTGGCCTCAGAAGTTCCACTACGGGGTCGAGAATGTTGCGTGCAATCGGACTCCAGCCCATCAGCAGTCCAAGCGGAACGCCGATCGCTGCGGCGCATGCAAAGCCGAGGGAAACTTCCTGCAGGCTTGCCCAGATGTGGCTCGCGAGACTGCCGCGTAGCGCAGTGTTGCCTTCCACCGCAATTTCGAGCAGCGCATGAAGCACTTGAACGGGAGAGGTGAAGGAATCGAGCGAAACGAAACCCGCAACCACCGCAAGTTGCCACAATGCAAGCAGCGCAAGTGGCGAGATCAGCATCATTAGGCTGCTGTTCCGCAGCACTCGTAGCAGGAGATCTGAAGTCTTCATCCGACAGGCTCCAGAATTCGTCGATCCGCGATGGGTTTGTCAGCGTAAGCTGCTCAACAAATTTGCAAGCATGAACCGTGCCATTTTTCCGTGGCTTCGATGATCGGCGTACAAAATTAACTTTGAAACATAGCGATGTAAACGTAATAATATTGCGATCCGCAGAGCGCCGGCTTCCGGGGGGCGGCCCGGGGCGGCTTAACCGGCAGACACATGGCCTAGGATTTACTGGCAGGCATAAAGAACTCGATTTTCCGCAGGCTACACCCCGTTTGAAAAATTCATGGAAAACTGCTGAGGAGATGGGGAAGTCTGGAATGCTCTTCTTTTGTGGAGTCCCGGCCAGGAAGGAGACGATGGATGCAAACGCGGTGCACGTGAATGACTGATTCTGCGGCCAAGCGTATTGTTGTCGGAATTAGTGGAGCGTCAGGCGTCGTCTACGGTATTCGCACGCTTCAGGCCTTGCGGAAGCTTGGTCTGCAATCGCACCTGGTGATGACGCGAGCTGCGCAAGTTACGCTTGCGCATGAGATGACCATGAAGGTCGCCGAGGTGAACGCGCTCGCTGACGTTGTCCATCGGATCGATGACATCGGCGCATCGATTTCGAGCGGATCGTTTCAGACCATCGGCATGATCGTCGCGCCATGCTCGATAAGAACATTGTCGGAAGTTGCCACGGGGGTCACGTCCAATCTGCTTACCCGTGCCGCCGATGTTGTGCTCAAGGAACGGCGTCGTCTTGTTCTCATGGTACGCGAGTCGCCGCTACATCTGGGCCATCTGTACAGCATGACGCGCGTAACGGAGATGGGCGCGATTGTGCTCCCACCCGTGCCTGCGTTCTATAGCCAGCCCAAGACCATCGATGACATCGTCGATCATACGGTCGGACGCGCGCTCGACTTGTTCGGGTTCGACACGGAACTGGTGAAGCGTTGGACCGAGAAGGCAGACGCACGCTAATGCCGCCGGCTGCTGGTGACCTGCCGCTCGAAGGGTCGCACTGGAATTTCGCCGTCCGCTTTTACGAACAGCCGGGAGTCGCCGAAGCCTGTCTGATGCTTCAGGACAGGCGGGGTCTCGACATCGTTGTCATGCTGTTCGCTTTGTTTCATTTCGTGACGAGACGATCCGCGCTCAGCGTCGAAATGATTGGTCGGCTTGACGCAACGGTAATGAGCTGGAGGCGGGATATCGTATATCCGTTGCGCTCCGTTCGCAGGAGACTGAAGGCGGAACTGGGTGCTCGGGCGGGCGACGCAGCGGATCGGTTGAGGAAGCAAGTCGCGGACGCGGGCGTGTTCGCCGAGCAGATCGAGCTTGCGTTGCTGGCGGTTCATGAGGAAACCGCTGCTCGATGCACCGCGGATGCATCGGCGCAGGTTGCAGACGTGCTCCGTAATGTGATTGGTTTCTACACGAAGATGGACGACCTGGGACCCGAGGAATCGCAGGCGCTTCGGGTGATTGTGGAAGCGGCTCGCCAATTTGATCGGTAGGCTTGCCCATCGGCGGTGGGCTTCGTTCAAGGGGGAAAGCCCCCCGCCGACGTCGACCTCAAACCATGATTGAAGTGATTTATCACTGGATTTTCAAGGCTGTTGTTGGAAAATAGATTACGCTACAAGGGCGCCGCCCGGCTGCACCAGACAATCATATTCCACCGCCGCAAGGCATCCAGTCGCAAACATCGACGGTTGAAGAACATGGCGAAAGCGGCTCATGACGCCAAATGGCGTCCGCGTGTCGAAGACGAACCATTGGTACGCGGCCTCGGCCGCTTCGTTGCCGACGTATCCTTCCCGGGGCAGGCATTCGGCGCTTTCGTGCGCTCACCGCACGCCTTCGCGCGCATCCGGAGCGTCGGCACGGAAGCCGCGCGCAACGCGCCAGGCGTAATCGGCGTCTTCACCGCCAACGAAATGCTCGAAGCCGGCGTGAAGAACACGGTGTTCGTGGCCCCGCTTACCGGGCGCGGCGGCAAGCCCATGTTCATTCCCGCGCGTCCCTCGCTCGCGGTCGATCGCGTGCTGCACGTGGGCCAGCCCGTTGCGTTCGTCGTCGCCGAAACACAAGCTTACGCGCAGGATGCCGCCGAGCTCGTGGAGGTCGAATACGAGGAACTGCCTTCGGTCACCGATCTGCGTGCAGCGGTGGTGCCCGGCGCGCCGCAACTCTGGCCCGAGGCGCCGAATAACCTCGCGGTCGACTGGATCGGTCCCGATCCCGACGGCGAGGCCAGCGCGGAAGAGGTGGAAAAGATTTTTGCCAACGCGCAGCACGTAGCCCGCGTCGAGATCGTGCACCAGCGCATCTGCGGCGTGCCGATGGAGCCGCGCGGCGCCACCGCAAGCTATGACGAGGAGACCGGCCGCTACACGCTCCGTTCTTCCACACAGGGCGTGGGGCCCATGCGCGAACTGATGGCGAACGTAATGGGCGTGAAGCCGGAGCAGATGCATGTCATCTCCGACGACGTCGGCGGCGCTTTCGGCCTGAAGACCGCGCCCTATCCCGAATATCCCGCGCTCTGCGTGGCGGCGAAGACGCTCGGCCGACCCGTGCACTGGATGTCAACGCGCGCGGAATCTTTCCAGAGCGACAACCATGCCCGCGACGCCTACACCGAGGCCGAGCTCGCGCTCGACAAGGACGGCCGCTTCCTCGCCATGCGCACGAATCATCTCGTGAGCATGGGCGCTTTCCTCGCGGCCGTCGGCCCCCAGATCGGCGTCATCAGCTTCACGCGCTGCCTGCCGGGCATGTACGCGATTCCGAAGCTGTCGCTCGCCGCGCGCTGTGCGTTTACGAACACCGTACCGACCGGCCCCTATCGCGGCGCCGGCCGTCCGGAAGCCAACTACGTGATGGAGCGTCTCGTCGACGAGGCCGCTCGTGTCTCCGGCATCGACGCCGTCGAATTGCGTCGGAAGAATCTCATCCCGAAATCGGCAATGCCCTACAAGTCGCCCGTCGGCAACACCTATGACAGCGGCGACTTCGCACCCATTCTCGAGCGCGCGCTCGAGCTTGCCGACCACAGGAATTTCGCCAGGCGTCAGGCCGACGCCAGGCGTCGCGGCAAGCTGCGCGGCATCGGCATCTCGTGCTTCCTCGAACACTCGGGCGCCATGCCGGGCGAGGGCGCGGGATTGATCTTTCGCGAAGACCGCCGCCTCGAGCTTCGCTTGAACACCCACTCCACCGGCCAGAGCCATGCCACCGTCTTCGGCAATCTTCTCGCCGAGCGCCTTGGCATCAGTCGCGAAGAGATCAAGCACCGCCACGGCGATAGCGATTACGGCATCTCCGGCTACGCTTCGGTCGGCTCACGCAGCGCCATGACGGCGGGGCATGCCATCGTCCGCGCGGTCGAAACGGTCATCGCCAAGGGAAAGAAAGTCGCCGCGCTTGCGCTCGACGCCGACGAAGCGAATATCGATTATCGCGACGGCGCCTTCGAGGTGAAGGGCACGAACCGCCGCCTGCCACTGTTCGATCTCGCTGAGAAGGCGCGCGAGCTGCAAAAGAGCGGCGCCATCGCCGAAACGCTCGACTCCGTCGTCTCTGCCGACACGCCGATGACGTTTCCGAACGGCTGCCACATCGCCGAAGTCGAGATCGATCCCGAAACGGGCAGGCTCGCCGTGGTCGGATATTTCGCGGTGGACGATTGCGGCAACGCGCTCGACCATACGATCATCGAAGGGCAGGTGCAGGGCGGCGTCGCGCAGGGGCTCGGCCAGGCGCTTTTGGAGCACACCGTCTATGACAACGAGACCGGCCAGCTCCTGACCGCATCGTTCATGGACTATGCGATGCCGCACGCCGACGAGGTGCCGGAAGTCGTCGGCGACATCCTCTCCGTGCCCGCCACCACCAACCCGCTCGGCGTAAAGGGCGTGGGCGAGGCGGGGACCACCGCTTCGCTCGCCGCGATCATGAATGCGATCGCGAATGCGATCCCCGGTCCGGCCGGCGCGAGGATCGACATGCCCGCGACGCCGGAGAAGATCTGGCGCGCCTGCCGCGAGGCGATGGCCTGACGGCAGGCCCCCCGGGATCGCCGGCGGGCCGGCGATCCTTCACACCCGGACGTACACCCGGCTCATCGCCTTTTCCGGATAGCGCAGGCCGGCGGCCGCACCCGGCGGGATCGCGGCGCCGATGCGCTCGAGATCCTGCGGCGAAAGCTTTACCGACAGCGCGCCGACGTTCTCGTTGATGCGCGATTTCCGCTTCGTGCCCGGGATCGGGATGATGTCCTTGCCCTGCGCGAGCAGCCATGCAAGCGCGAGCTGCGCCGGCGTGCAGCCCTTCTCCTTCGCGATCGCCTCGACGCGCCCGGCGAGCTCCATGTTCTTCGCGAAATTATCGCCCTGGAAGCGCGGATGGTCTATGCGGCGGTCATTCTTCACCTCGTCCGCGGAGTGCACCGTGCCCGTGAGCATGCTGCGCCCGAGCGGCGAATAGGCGACGAACGAGATGCCGAGCGCCCGCGTCGTCTGCAGCGTCTCTTCCGCTTCCACGCGATAGAGGAGAGAGTACTCAGTCTGCACCGCGGCGACCGGATGTACTTGGTGCGCCCGCTTGATCGTATCCGGATGCGCCTCGGAGATGCCGAGCGCGCGCACCTTGCCCTGCTCGACGAGCTTCTTCATCGCGCCCCAGGTGTCCTCGATCGGCACCTGATCGTCCACGCGATGCTGATAATAGAGATCGATGTGGTCGACCTTCAGCCGTTGCAGGCTCTTGTCGCACGCCTCGATCACGTATTCCGGCCGGCCGTTCACGCCGCCCGTCGAGAGCAGATTGCCGAACTTGGTAGCGAGCACCACCTGGTCGCGCCGGTCCTTGATTGCGCGGCCGACCAGCTCTTCGTTGTGGCCGTTGCCATAGACGTCCGCGGTATCGAGCAGATTGATGCCAAGGTCGAGCGCGTGATGGATCGTGGCGGTCGATTCGTTGTCGTCGCCCTTGCCGTACAGCCCCGACATCGACATGCAGCCGAGCCCGATCGCTGAAACCTGAATGCCGCTCTTGCCGAGCGCCCGCATTTCGATCTTGTTCGCCATGACGCTTCCTCGAAAAAGAATTTGTACCAATCGCGCTGGATGGGAGAGGGGGAGACTCCTAGCAAGCGCGGCGCCGCTCCGCCAGCGCTGATCCGTTGGCGCGGGCGCCGTCCCACAGGTCTGCACCGAGGGCGGATCGCCGGCAGACGGGGGAAGGATTTGGCGACCGCGGGGTTGATAAAGCGGCGGCGAGAGGCTGCCATCGTTTCTGGGAGAGCGCCATGCAGGGCCATATCATTCGCCGAATATTCGGCGTCGCAAGTGCCGCTGTTCTTTCCGTTTCCATCGCCGGTGCGGCTTTCGCCCAGCAGGCGCCGGTGCGTGTACGCGGCGAGATCGTGCGCGTCGAAGGCAACGTGCTCATGATCAAATCGCGTGACGGAACGGACGTCACGGTGAAACTCACCGATAACGCCCGCGTGAGCGGGATCGTCAAGGCATCGCTCGGCGACATCAAGCCCGGCAGCTACATCGGCATATCCGCCATGCCGCAACCGGACGGCAGCCAGGCCGCGTTGCACGTCCACATCTTCCCCGAAGCGTTGCGCGGCGTCGCCGAAGGCCACTTTCCCTGGGACGTGCGCCCCGGCAGCACCATGACCAACGCCACCGTCGCCGAGGTCGCCGGCATGGCGGATGCGCAGACGCTTCTCGTGAAATACAAGGACGGCGAGAAGAAGATCGTCGTCCCGCCCGGCACGCCAATCGTCACCTATGCGCCGGGCACGATCGACGAACTGAAACCGGGCGCGCACATCTTTATCGTCGCCGCGCAGATACAGCCTGACGGCACGCTGCAAGCCGGCAGCATCAGCGTCGGCCGCGACGGCATGACCCCGCCGATGTGAGTGTGCCGAAACCAGTACTCCGCTCGTCCCGCGAAAGCGGGGACCCAGAGCCGCCAATCGAAGCGCAAGCAGTGGATTCCTCCCCGGACTTGAGACGGGAATCACGGGGGAACGAGCGGGCTATGATGATTGAATCGAAAACTCACCTTATTGCTCCGCATCGCCGTGCTCGCCGTAGCGGCGGCGGATGCGGCGCACGACGAGCGCGACCAGCAGAAGCACGATCGGCACCGCGACCGCCGTGCCGATCGTGGGATCGATCGGACTGCCCGCGTCGTGAAGCCCTTTGAGGAAATAGCCGATCAGCCCGACTGTGTAGTAGCTGATCGCCGCGACCGAAAGCCCTTCCACCGTTTGCTGCAGGCGAAGCTGCAGCCGCGCGCGCCGGTTCATGGCGGTGAGCAGGTCGCGGTTCTGCTGTTCGAGCGCGACGTCGACGCGCGTGCGCAAGAGATTTGCCGCGCGCGCGAGCTTGCGCGAGAGGTTGGCCTGCCGCCCTTCCATCGTGGCGCAGGTGCGGATCGCGGGCGCCATGCGCCGCGTCAGGAACGACGACCACGTCGGCAGCCCGCCGAATTTCTGCTCGCCGATCGCATCCAGCCGGCCCTGCACGATCTCGTAATAGGCGCGCGTCGCGCCGAAGCGGAACAGGCTCGCCGCCGCGTCTGCCTCGAGGTCGGCCGCGAGCGCGGTGAGTTCATCAAGCAGCCGGTTGTTGTCACTGAGCTCCGTCGTGCGGCGCATGGTATCGGTCATTTCCGCTAGACGCTGCTCGATGCGGTTGATCGCGGGCGACAGCCGGTGCGCTTCCGGCAGGCCGAGAAGTGCAAGCGTACGGTAGGTCTCAAGCTCGAGCACCCGCTGCACGAGCGCCCCCGCGCGCTCCGCGCCGAGTCCGCGGTCGGCGACCAGGACGCGGATATAGCCTTCCTTGTCGACCTGGAAATCGGTGGCGAACAGCGCCGAGCCGTCGGAGTTCTCCGCCGCAGCGAGGCTCGCGCGGTCGAAGATCGTCTCCAGCGCGATCTTGCGTTCGGGGTCGGCAAGGAGGTGTAGGTCGATCGCGACAAGCAGCGGCCCCGGCTGCGCGAAATCCTTGAGAGGCGTCGGCAGCGAGGCCGCCGGCGGATCGAACGGCTTCGTTCGGGGCGACGGCAGTTCGAAGCGATAGGTGGAGAACTCGTTATGGCTCTCCCACCGCATCGCGCCGCCGTCATAAGCGGAGCGGTGATGCCGCGCGCCTTCCGCCGGCGCTGTCATGCGCGCCGCCTTGCAGAGTGCCGCGAGTGCCGCCCGGTCGGTCTGTACCTGCGCGCCGCCGGTGAGAAACGCGAAGTGCAGCACGCGCCGCGGCGTCTCGATCGCCGTGAACGGACGCGCGTGCAGCTCGCCGAGCACGAAGTCGCGCTGCGGATGCTCTTGCAACGGCTTTGCTTGGCCGACCTGCACGCTGGTCACGATCACTTCCCTGGCTCGCGGCGCCGGGGCCGCGCGGCTTGTGGAAACAACTAGCCTAGGCACGCCGGCGGCCCGCGTCGAGCGGTCTTAGGAAAGCGGGACCGCGGCGTGTCGTCCGTTCCCGTTTGCAGCACGAGGCACACGGATTCCGAGCGATTTTATCCTGGAGGCAAGGGTGGTCGGCTTGACGTCCAGCATCTCGGCGGCGCCCCCGCGGCCGAACACTTTTCCCCCGCAGGCTTCGAGCGCGGCAAGGATGTTCGCGCGGTCGCGTTCGCGCCGCTCCTCGTCCGTCAGCACCCGGCGCGCGGGATCGTGCGAGGGCCGGTTGGTTCGGCCCGGTTTCGCGAGCCCGCGGTCGGGCAGATCGATGCGCGGCTTGCCGTTGCGCGCGAGGATCGCGCCGCGCTCGATCACGTTGTGCAGCTCGCGCACGTTGCCCGGCCAGTCATACTGGGTGAGGCGGCGGACGTCGGCCATCGAGAGCTTCAGTTCGCTGTGCCGGAGCTTACGCTCCGCGCCGTGCAGGAAATGCGCGGCCAAAAGCGGGATGTCGTCGCGTCGCTCGCGCAACGGCGCGCATTCGATGGGAAAGACGTTCAGGCGGAAATAGAGATCTTCGCGGAAGCAGCCTTGCCGCACCTCATCCTTCAGGTCGCGGTTGGTCGCCGCGATCACGCGCACATCCACCTTGCGCGTGCGCGCCTCGCCGACGCGTTCGAATACGCCTTCTTCCAGCACGCGCAGCAGCTTGCCTTGCAGCTCGACAGGAATCTCGCCGACTTCATCAAGGAAGAGCGTCCCGCCGTCGGCGAGCTCGAAGCGGCCGACCCGGTCACGCGCGGCGCCCGCGAGTGCGCCCTTGGCGTGGCCGAAGAACTCACTCTCGAACAATTCGTGCGGCACCGCCGCGCAGTTCACGCGGATGAGCGGCCGCTGCCGGCGTTCGCTCGCTTCGTGGATCGCACGCGCGATCAGTTCCTTGCCGGTGCCGGATTCGCCCGAGATCAGCACGGTGGCGTCGGTCGGCGCCACGAGCTCGATCTGGCGGCGGATGTGCTGGATCGATGCGCTGCGCCCCACGATGCCGTGCAGGTTCGCCTCGATGCGGATTTCTTCTTGCAGGTAGGCGTTTTCCAGCTCGAGCCGGTTGCGCAGCCGGTCCACCTCTTCGAGCGCGGCGTGGAGTTTATCCTCGGCCTCGCGTCGCTTGGTGATGTCGCGGAAGATCATCACCGCGCCGACAACGCTGCCGCGATCGAGCACGGGCGTCGAGGTGTATTCCACCGGGAAGCACGTTCCATCCTTCCGCCACAGCACCTCGTTGTCGACCTTGTGCACGGCGCCGTCGCGAAATGCCGCGTAGATCGGGCACTCTTCGTTGTGATAGGGCGAGCCGTCGGGATGCGTGTGGTGCACGATCGCGTGCATGTCGCGCCCGATCAGTTCTTCCGCTTTCCAGCCGAGCATGCGTTCGGCCGCGGGATTTACGAACGTGGTCTTGCCTTCGGCATTCACGCCATAGATGCCGTCGCCAGCCGCGCGCAGGAGCAACTGATTCTCCCGCTCGAGCTCGCGGAAGACGCGCTCGACCCGCTGCCATTCCTCGATGCCACCGCGCACATAGAGGTCAGCTTCGGCGTCGAGCTCGCGCCGCGTATGTTCTTCGAGGTCGGTCAGCGTCAATAGGATGAGCGTCTCGGGCTCGCGCGCGAGCACGCTGCCCGCGTATTCGAGCTTCAGCTCATTGCCGGCCGCATGACGCACGGAAAGCCCGCGCGTCCAGAACGCCTGCTTCGCCAGCACGGCATCGGTGAACACGATGAGCGCCGGCAATCGCCCCGGATGCAGGGCGCTGAACTTGAGGGAGCGCAGCAGCGCGCGGTCGTAGCCGAGCAGCCGGCACGCCGCCGGATTGGCATCGACGACGATGTCGGCGACTGGGTCGAACACGAGGAGCGGTTGAACGCAGCGCTCGAAGATGCTTCCGAAAGCGGCATTCGCCGTCGTGTCTGCATGAAATTGATGCATCGATATTTCCTCCCCATTTGTCCCTCGCTGCGCTTCATTTCGCCACGCGCTACGAAATCTTGCGTGCTACGAGTTTTCGTAGGTTCCAAACCGCTGATTTCGCTGCATAAGTCGTGCCACGCCGCCTTCTGCGCCCCGCGCTCATCGTTTGGCACCAAGTTTGCTGTGTCTCCTGCAAGCCGGCCAAAGCCACACAGGAGAGAGCCGATGTCGACTTTCGATAATCCATTTGATCCGAAGCGTGAGCTGACGAGCGGTTGCAGCTGCGGCGCTCACAAGAGCCAGGCCGAGCACGACCACGAGGCTCGCCAACTTCAATTGCAGGAAGTCGCCGCGAGCGAAGACAAGCGTATCGAGAATGCCGTCGCCGGCGCGGTCATGCGCGCCCTGTTTCCGCAGGACGCCACGCGCCGCTTGTTCCTACAGTCGGTCGGCGCCTCCACGGCGCTCGCCGCGATCTCGCAATTCTTCCCGCTCTCGACCGCCACCGAAGTGTTCGCGCAAGCCAAGCCGATCGAGAAGAAAGACCTCAAGGTCGGCTTCATCCCCATCACCTGCGCGACGCCGATCATCATGGCGCATCCGATGGGCTTCTATTCGAAGCACGGCCTAAACGTGGACGTGATCAAGACCGCCGGTTGGGCCGTCGTCCGCGACAAGACGCTGAACAAGGAATACGACGCCGCGCACATGCTCTCGCCGATGCCGCTCGCGATCACGCTCGGCGCGGGCTCCAACCCGATCCCCTACACGATGCCGGCGGTCGAGAACATCAACGGCCAGGCGATCACGCTCGCCATGAAGCACAAGGAGAAGCGCGATCCGAAATCCTGGAAGGGCTTCAAGTTCGCGGTGCCCTTCGACTACTCGATGCACAATTATCTCTTGCGCTACTACCTCGCGGAGCACGGCATCGACCCCGATCAGGACGTGCAGATCCGCGCCGTGCCGCCGCCCGAGATGGTCGCGAATCTCCGCGCCGACAATCTCGACGGCTTCCTCGCACCTGACCCGGTCAACCAGCGCGCGGTCTATGACGGCGTCGGTTACATCCACATCCTTTCGAAGGACATCTGGGATCGCCACCCGTGCTGCGCCTTCGCGGCGTCGCAGGAATTCGTTACCGGATCGCCGAACACCTACGCGGCGTTGCTCAAGGCGATCATCGACGCCACCGCCTTTGCGACCAAGCCCGAGAACCGCAAGCAGATCGCCGAAGCGATCGCGCCCGCGAACTATCTCAACCAGCCGGTCACGGTGGTGGAGCAGGTGCTCACCGGCACCTTCGCCGATGGCCTCGGCAACGTGAAGAAGGTACCCGACCGCATCGACTTCGACCCGTTCCCGTGGGAGTCGTTCGCGATCTGGATCATGACGCAGATGAAGCGCTGGGGTCAGATCAAGGGCGACGTCGACTACGCAGGGGTCGCCAAGCAGGTCTATCTCGCCACCGACACCGCGAAGCTCATGAAAGAGGTCGGCCTCACGCCGCCGGAGACGACGTCGAAGACCTTCGTCGTCATGGGTAAGACCTTCGATCCGGCGAAGCCTGAGGAATACATCCAGAGCTTCCCCATCAAGCGCGCGGCGTGAGCGAGAAATGACCTTTGCGCATGAACCATACGTCGTCATGCCCGGCCTTGTGCCGGGCATCCACGCCTTCCGCGCATTGCAGGACGATAAGACGTGGATGGCCGGGACAAGCCCGGCCATGACGGATGGCGAAAATTCTGCTCGCGAGATCATCCAATGACCTCCTCTCTCACCCTTCGCGCGGCGCTCGTCTCCGTGCTGTTCCTCGCGGCCTTTCTCGGCCTCTGGCACCTCGCGACCAGCGTGTCCGGGCCGGCCGCCGACCTCGATCCGGAATATGCGAAGCTCGTCGGCGCCACCGCGAGCCAGGGCACCTCGGCGATGCCCGGCCCCGGCCCCGTGATCGCGAAGATCTGGAGCCACATCACCAACCCGTTTTACGACAACGGCCCGAACGATAAGGGCGTCGGCATCCAGCTCGCCTATTCGATCGCCCGCGTGCTGATCGGTTATCTGCTCGCCGTCGCAGTCGCGATCCCGATCGGCTTTCTTATCGGCATGTCGCCGCTCATGAGCAAGGCGCTCGATCCCTTCATCCAGGTGCTGAAGCCGATCTCGCCGCTCGCCTGGATGCCGCTCGCGCTCTACACGATCAAGGATTCCAATCTTTCGGCGATCTTTGTGATCTTCATCTGCGCCGTGTGGCCGATGCTGATCAACACCGCATTCGGCGTCTCCGCCGTGCGCGAGGAGTGGCTCAACGTCGCCCGCACGCTGGAGGTCGGCACACTGCGCCGCGCCTTCACGATCATTCTGCCGGCGGCGGCGCCCACGATCCTCACCGGCATGCGCATCTCGATCGGCATCGCCTGGCTCGTGATCGTTGCCGCCGAGATGCTCGTCGGCGGCACCGGCATCGGTTACTTCGTCTGGAACGAGTGGAACAATCTCTCCATCACCAATGTGATCACGGCGATCTTCCTGATCGGCCTGATCGGCATGGTGCTCGATCAGCTCCTCGCCCGCGCCGCGCGCATGGTCACCTTTCCGGAATAATCATGACCGAAAAATTCATCTCCATCGAAGGCATCTCGCGCACCTATCCCGCGCCCGGCGGCGGCGTGATGACCGTGTTCGAGAACCTGTGGCTCTCCATGCAGCGCGGCGAGTTCGTCTGCATCATCGGCCATTCCGGCTGCGGCAAGACCACCGTGCTCAACATTCTTGCCGGCCTCGATGTGCCGTCCTCGGGCACGGTGATTGTCGACGGCCAGGCGATCGAGGGCCCGAGCCTCGACCGCGCCGTGATCTTCCAGAGCCACGCCCTGCTTCCCTGGCGGACGGTGATGGGCAACGTCTCCTACGCCGTCTCGTCCAAGTGGCGAAGCTGGAGCGCCGCCGAGGTCCGCGACCATGCGCAGAAGTTCATCGATCTCGTCGGGCTCACCGGCTCCGAGCACAAGCGGCCCGCAGAGCTCTCCGGCGGCATGAAGCAGCGCGTCGGCATCGCCCGCGCGCTCTCCATCGAGCCGAAGATCATGCTGATGGACGAACCGTTCTCCGCGCTCGACGCGCTGACGCGCGGCACGCTGCAGGACGAGGTGCGCCGCATCTGCCTCGAGACCGGCCAGACCGCATTCATGATCACGCACGACGTCGACGAGGCGATCTATCTCGCCGACAAGATCGTGCTGATGACCAACGGGCCGGGCGCCGTGCTGGCCGAGGTCGTCGCGAACCCGCTGCCGAAAAACCGCGTGCGCACCGAGGTGCACCGTCACCCGCTCTTTTACGCCGTGCGCAACCACATCATTGATTTCCTGATCACGCGCAGCAAGACCTTCGTGAACGAAGTGAAGAGCTACGACCCGCGCAACGTGCCGGTCGTGACGCCCGGCCTTCCGGAGCCCTCGCTCGCCCGCGGCGACGCGGAAGCGCCGGCGCGCAGGGTGGCCAACCACTCGCACTGAAACGGACGCCGACAGACGCCCAGACAAGAATCAAGACAAGAAGGAGACAACAATGAAACGTGCAGACCTCACCGAAAAGATTCTCGACATCAAGCGCGAGAAGGGCTGGACCTGGAAGCAGATCGTCGACGAGATCGGCGGCATGTCGCCGGTGCTGGTTGTCGGCGCGCTGCTCGGCAACATGAAGCTGACGAAGCCGCAGGCGGAGAAAGCGGGAAAACTCTTCGGCCTTTCCGCCGCCGAGACCGCGATGCTGAACGAAGTGCCGATGCGCGGCGAGGGGATGACGATGCCGCCCTCCGACCCGCTGATCTACCGCTTCTACGAGCTCGTGATGGTCAACGGCCCGGCCTGGAAGGCGCTGATCGAGGAGGAGTTCGGCGACGGCATCATGTCGGCGATCGACTTCGACATGGAGCTGGAGCGCCTGCCCGATCCCAAGGGCGACCGCGTGAAGCTCAGCATGTCGGGCAAATTCCTGCCGTATAAATACTACGGCGCCAAGGGCAACGAGCAGGCGTACGGGTTTAAGGAGGGGTGAGCCGACACACCTCGCTCCACACGGTGAAAGAGATCACTCAGCGAGAAAATAAAAAGAAGCCCGCCGAACGGCGGGCTTCAGTGTCGATCACAGTACCGAATTTTAGGCGGCGAGCGTGTCGTCATCCTTAGCAAAGGCTGACAGGCCGATCTGCTTTTCGAGCGCCTCTATGGCGTCTTTCACTGCTCTGGCGCTCGTCGAGACTTTCCCGTCCGTGATCAGAGTGTCCTTCCACAGTCCCCCCTTGTAGGACCAGTCAATACCCCCAAGCTTTTTGGTCCACTCACGGATATCACCACCTTGCTTAGCATCGGCATGATAGATGCCGTGAGCGATTGCCCCAAGGATGTTCATTCCCGGTGCAGTCATCAGCACCTGCCCGCCGCCGCTTGCGCGAATTTTCGGCACATTCGACATGTCGTCTGCTGCGAGCTTGTTTCAGAGGTGCCGAAGCGTGCATTGTCGACTTACGCCCGGCTCTGGCAATTCGAAACTTGGCTGCGGCGCATGGTCTACGTCGAGTTGCGCGCTCTTCGTGGCGACGACTGGAGCAATAATGTTTCCTTGTCCTCGACTTCATTCGAAGCGGACAAAAATCTCACGCATATGCCTACCCCTGAAATGAACGCGCTCAGCTACGCACCACTTTCCAAATTAGGAGAATTGGTTCGGAAAAACTGGACTTGCTATGCGCCCTACCTGCCCCCGCAGGATCTGTGGGAAGCTAAGTTGAAGGAAATCTCTCAAATCAGGCACCGCATTGCTCACTTTCGTAGCGGGCACACTGATGACCACGCTCGGATTCTTCAGTTCCTACGGGACATCGATAAAGGTTTTTGGACGTTCTGCACCAGCTACAACAACGCTCAACCCGTCCTTCCGCAGTCGGACGATCTCGTAACGAGTCACTTCTTGAATCTCGACCCGCTCCCATGGATGGAAATCGAACCAAGAAAGTGGGCACGGGTCGGGTTGGTTGACCAGTCTCTTATTGTTGGGATGACCGTCAATGTGCAGCGGCGACCGTGGGCGAAGTCCGCAGATCGAGTCGATGGATCAGTCGGGTTCTTGTATGATTTCCGACTAAGCGCTCGCGGACAAAGAATGTTTGATTATCCGCGACTTCTCGAAGCTACGCGCAATCTGCATTCTCATTTGGTGCATATCTGCCTCGATGCGTCCGAGGATGCGGTCAGACTCACTATCCCCGCAATACTTGGATCGAGTAAGGTCATTGAAATTGTGGAGCGTGTAGTTGAGGCTTCCGAATACAATATAAGCTCGCACAGAAATCCAATTGCGCCGACACCTGATTTACTCGCTGACGAGTGGCCTGAATATGTTCTTGGTCCAACGAGTCCGCTCACGTTTCTTGATCCTGAAATGAAGTGCTCATTCTTTGGGGCGTAACATCCACGAAAGCCAGCCGAGCCTAGCCCGAACATCTTGGCTTGTGCCTAAAGCGAGGAAGGACGAATGCCCAATCTGCGTAGCATCGACATGCTGCTGGTCGATGACTTGTTCGACATGCACGGCGGCTACGTTCTTAACTTTTCCGATCGCACGTTTGCGCAGTTCTTCTCAGAAGAGCTTAACCTCGACATAGATGCCCCTAAATGGTCACAAGGAGGCACTTCAAAGGCCAAGCGCCTGCGCTACTTCCTGCAGAATGTTGATAAAGAGATTGCAGCTCGAACACTAAAGGCATTGTGGGAGTATCGGGAAGCTCTGCGCCAACGAGCCGGAGGAGAAGATAATCTCCCTAACGCGCAAGCGCGCTTCTTAGATTTGATTGGTCGACTCGAAGGAAGATCGAACTCGACCAATGAAAAGCCTAAGACAACCTTTGATCGTGCAAACTATGTCGGTCTTCAGTCAACGCTACTCGAACTCGCGAGAATGGACCCGATTCCTCGCGGCTACGCATTCGAGAAGTACCTAAAAGAGCTTTTCGATACATTTGGTTTGGAGGCGCATTCAGCCTTTCGACTAACTGGCGAGCAAATTGACGGGAGTTTCCTGCTGGGCAGCGAAACTTACTTGCTCGAAGCCAAGTGGCATAACGAGCCGACAGGAGTGGCGGACTTGCACGCCTTCCATGGAAAGGTAGAGGAAAAAGCAGCGTGGTCTCGGGGCTTGTTCATCAGTTACAGCGGCTTCTCGGAGCAAGGATTGGTAGCCTTCGGCCGCGGGAAGCGCGTGATCTGTATGGATGGTCTTGACCTCTCCGAGTCACTGAGCAGGGAGCTGCCGCTTACGACCGTGCTTGAGCGAAAGGTACGGCGCGCTGCGGAAACGGGTGCAGCATTCGTGCGCGTCAGGGATATATTTCGCGCGTAGTACTCGCGCGACGCGGGCTAACTCTTCCCAGCATCAACGCATGCTCGCGATTGCGCTTGAGCGATGCCCGCGCGGGCGGGGCGCGGCGTCGTCGCGGGGACTGGCGGATCAGACGCTACCGCCTTTTCCCCCTTTGCCTCAGCGCCGGATGATCCTCCGGCGGCAGGCTGGCGTCGATCACCATCTCCACGGCCTCCTGCGGCGCGCGGTCGACATGGACGCCGCCGCGGTGCAGCTCCTTCAGCGCATTGCGGACCGCTTCCTCGCGCGCGTACCAGTCCGCGCCGGTCGATGGTTCGCCCAGCATGCGGCGCCGCCGCCGCCGGCCCATCGCCGCGAGGCGCGCCATCTTCAGCACATCGAGCGCGGCCACGAGCTTGTCGGCATCGACCTGCTCCGCTTCCTCCAGCTCGCGCACATGGCGCTCCGCGAGCGCCTGCA
>Ga0180222_1000795_pt1 | contig 40243 bp, 41 predicted proteins | sample eDN5th37CKraftOP_FD_151336 | JGI IMG/M metagenome (GOLD analysis project Ga0180222, IMG submission 151336) | Enriched Organic Plus compost microbial communities from Emeryville, California, USA - eDNA 5th pass 37_C Kraft OP (version 2) (version 2) ...
GAGCGGCATTTCAACGCCGACCTGGGCATCCCGCCGGCCGATGCCTCGATCCGCATCCGGCTGGCGCAGGCGCGCATGCTGCTGGCGCGCACCGACCGCACCGTGACCCGCATCGCCGAGGAGACCGGCTTCTGCGACGCCTCGCACCTGATCCGCGTCTTCCGCGAGACCGAGGGCAGCACGCCCGATCTCTGGCGCCAGAGCCGCGGCCTGCCGGCCGGGGAGGCGCCCTAGCCGCCCGTTGCACGGCCCTTTGCGGCAACGCCGGCGCCTCTGCCGGATAATGGCCCGGCCATTCGGATGAGGAGAGGGACAGATGCCGAACAAAGCCACAGTCAGGGGGGTGCTGGTGGACGCGACGCTCGCCCCGGTCGCCGCGGGCAAGATCGTCGCCACGCTGCAGGGCTCGGACATTTTCGACGGCGGGGTGCGGGTGGTGACGCAGAAGGTCGAGGCGACCACGAATGCGCAGGGCGAATGGGCGTTGGCGCTGATCGTGAACGGCGAGGGCGAGACGGCGGGCACGAGCTGGACCATTGAGGGCTACAACCAGTATGTGGCCAAGGTCTTCGAGGCGAAGGCGCTGTTTCTGGCCTCCGGCCTGGAGATCACCCTGGGCGACCTGGAAAAGACCAGCGCCCAGAACCTGAAGGCGGCGCGCGAGGCCGGCCTCGCCCGGCTGATCCTCGCCGCCGATTACGACAGCTATCAGGCCATGCCGGAAAACCAGAGGCGCCAGAACGATCTCGTGGTGGTCAAGCCGTAGCCACCCGCCCGGCACCGAACTGGCCCGCCTGCCGGAGCTTCGGCAGGCGCGCCACACCTGCCCGCACCACCGGCAGCCGGCGCCGCACGCCCACGCAGAAGGGCCGGAAAAGGTGGCGCTTTTTCTTTGAGAATGCGCCTGGGGGTCTGGTGCCTGTTCGGCGGCCGAGACCGAAGCGCGTTCCGGGCGGCCTGATCGCAACCGGCAGGCCGCGATGATCGGCCATGTCGTTGATCCCGACCCACTCCGTTACGACAGCCGTGACCTTCGCCCGTTTCTCCCAGGCTGCGACCTGGCGGGCGCGGATGATCGCGCTTTCGGATGCAGCGCCCCTGTCTGGGGAACAGAGGACCCCGTGCCCCGGCGCATCCCCAGCCTGAGATCGGCGCAGCGGCCAACGGCTTCGCTTGCATGACGTCGATGGATCACGCCGCGCCGGCAGATTGGGCGGCACACTGACCGAGGTCGTGCCGGAACCGGCGGGAAGCTGGTCGCGAAGATCCCCCCTGCCGACGATGCGATCCGTTCCCAAAGCATGCGTGATCGCGTTGCCTCTGCGGAAAGGGATGGCCCTTCGAATGCTGTCACGATCGATGCGAGCACGCGAATGCCAAGCGTTTCGCGGAAGGCTGCGCAAATCCCTGACAGCGCATCGCACCGGCCCGAGCCTGCGGGTGAAAAAGGAGCGTAGGAGCCTGATCGGGCGAAGGAAGGGGATGAACCCCCGAACGTCACGCGCTTGTCGATGCGCAGGGCCCCGATCCTCCGCGATGACAAGCTGCCCCCTCTGACCAGCCTGTCCCAGGTCGACCGAGTGCCATGGCGCTGAATGGTAGAGATGCCCTTGAAAGACAAACGACAAGCAAGCCTGTCAGACCCGGCAAGGCCCCAGCAAACGTCTCAATAGGATCGAGACTTGTCCGGCAGGACCAACGACTGACCGCATCGCCCTCGCCGCAACCGCCCTGTCCGGATTTTGAATCTGACCTCCTGAGGTCCGAGCTCTGCCGGCTTGAGCCCGTCGCCGGATTGCGGGTCGGCATCTGACACTTGTGGCACGCCCCTGACCTGTCGGCATCACACTCGTCTTGAAAGGCTGATCGCGGCCTTTGCCGGACCACACAGAGGACAGCCCATGGCCGCCTCATCGGCAGGGACGGGCCCGGGAGAACGGTCAGGGACCAGCTTCCGCCAGCCGTGTCCGAAGCCGCCGGGCGGCCTCATGCAGCACGTTGATCCGGTAGAGGCTCAACTCGTCAGGTTCCTGGCCGAGATTCAATTCGATATCCGCAAGGGCGACATCGGCAGAAACCTCGCGTTCCAGAATCCATGCGATGGTTTCGTCGGGCAGTTCCTCTACTCTGGTCATTCCGAACCTCCTGTCCTGACCGGCGCCGTGGATGCCGGGACAGAGATATTACGACAAAGTTAATCGTATTTTTCAAGAATGAACCGTTCCCCCTGCGGAGAACCAGTTGCCAAATTTGACCCGGGAACGAGAAGAAAATCCCTGCCCGCCGCAAGGGCCGCCCGGCAATGCGTGTGACGCGGACCTGCCGGCGCCTGCGGCACCATGCGATGCGTCTTGGAGGGAAATGGTAGCGGAGGAGGGATTTGAACCCCCGACACAAGGATTATGATTCCTCTGCTCTAACCAGCTGAGCTACTCCGCCACGGGTGCGTGCGATTTACGGTGAGCGGCGGGGAGCGTCAAGGGGCCGAAAGCAGCTTTGTCAAAGTTTTTGGCCCGGATCGAAAATCGCCCCCCGTCCGGCGGCAGGCCCCCCGCCACGCGACCGGGGTCCAGCCTGCGGACGTGCCGCGCCGCTTCGGCGCGAACCTCCCAGGAGGAAAAGGACAGGGCCCGATGCGGCCGGCCCGTCAGACCGAGATGCCGTTGCGTCCGGCCAGATCGGTGAAGAACTGCCAGGCCACCCGGCCCGAGCGCGCGCCGCGCGTCGCCTGCCACTCGATCGCCTCGGCGCGCAGCTGCTCTTCGGGGACCTGCAGGCCGTAGGCATCGCAATAGCCGCGCACCATGGCCAGATATTCGTCCTGCGAGCAGGGATGAAAACCCAGCCACAGCCCGAACCGGTCCGAAAGCGAGACCTTCTCCTCGACCGCCTCGCCGGGATGGATCGCGGTCGAACGCTCGTTGTCGATCATGTCGCGCGGCATCAGGTGGCGCCGGTTCGAGGTGGCGTAAAGGATCACGTTGGCGGGACGGCCCGAAATGCCGCCGTCCAGCACCGCCTTGAGCGACTTGTATTGCGTGTCGTCATGGCTGAAGGACAAGTCGTCCGAAAACAGCACGAAGCGCCGGTCCCGGGCCCGGCCCAGAATCGCCAGCAGCCGGCCGACCGAACCCAGATCCTCGCGCGCGATCTCGACCAGCACCAGGGGCAGGCCCTGACGCACCGCCTCGGCATGCACCGCCTTGACAAGCGAGCTCTTGCCCATGCCGCGCGAACCCCAGAGCAGGGCGTTGTTGGCCGCATGGCCGCGGGCGAATTGCAGCGTATTTGCCAGAAGCGTGTCGCGCGCCCTGTCGATGCCGATCAACTGCACCAGATCGACGCGGTTGACCTCGGCCACGGGCTCCAGCCGGTCGGGATCGGGATGCCAGACATAGGCAGTGGCCTCGGTAAAGCTCGGCTCGGGGGCGGGCGGCGGCGAAAGGCGCTCCAGCGCCTCGGCCACGCGCAGCAGGGCTTGTTCAGACATCGGCTTGCCGTTCCTCCAGTTCGCGCTTCTTCTCGATCCGGCGCACGAGGAAGATCGACGCCTCGTAAAGCCCATAGATCACCGTGAACAGCACGATCTGGCTGATGACATCGGGCGGCGTCACCATGGCGGCCAGCACCAGGATCACCACGACGGCATAGCGCCGCACGCTCGCCAGCCCCTCCGAAGACACCAGCCCCGCCTTGCCCATCAGCGTCAGCGCCACCGGCAGCTGGAAGGACAGGCCGAAGGCCAGGATGAACTTGGTGGTCAGCGTCAGGTATTCCTCGACCGAGCCCTGGAAGACGATGCCGGCCCAGGGTTCCTTGGCCGAGGCCACCGCTCCGGCCGCCTGCGTGGCCGCCGCGGCAGGATCGTCGGGCAGCGCCAGCGGCCCCTGCTGGAAGCCCAGGAAGAAATCGAAGGCCCAGGGCAGGATGATGTAATAGGCGAAAGCCGCACCGATCAGGAACATCACCGGCGAGGCGACCAGGAAGGGCAGCAGAGCGTTCTTTTCGCTGCGATAGAGCCCCGGTGCCACGAACCGCCACAGCTGGTAGCCGACCACGGGAAAGGCCAGCACGAAACCGCCGAAGAAGGCGATGCGCATGGCGACGAAGAACCCTTCCTGCAGCTTCAGCAGGATCAGCCCGCAGGTCTGGTCACGCTTTTCCAGCGCCTGGCAGATCGGCTGGGTCAGGAAGTCGAAGATCGGGTTCCAGATGAAATAGCACGCCACCATCGCCACGACGAAAGCCAGCACGGACCAGATCAGCCGCGTTCGCAGCTCTGCCAGATGCTCGATCAGCGGTGCGGAAGTGTCGTCGATATCGTCCGGCTTGGCTGATTTCATCGCCACGGAGCGGCCTCTTCTGTCAATCGTGTCAAGCGCGGTCCGAGCGGCGCACGGCATGCAGGCGCCGGCGGCCCTCGGCGGTGTCCAGCGCCTCATCCGTCGCAACCGCCGGCGCCGCGATGCCCGGCGCGGGCGGCAAAGGGGCGGGCGTGGCGCTGTCATTGGCCGTGGGCCGCGGCGGCAGCGGGGCCGAAGGATCTGGCAGGGGCGCCGCCTTGCGGCCGGCTTCCTGCTTGGGGTTCAGCGGGTCCCATTTCTCGAACCGCTCGGTGGCGCGCTCCAGCGCGTCAAGGCCAAGCGTGCGTTTCGAACTCAGCGCGTTCACGTCCTTCAGCGTCTTGGCCGCATCGTCGAGGCCCGAGGATTTCGCCGCATCCTCCATGGCGCTGCTGAACTCGCGCGCCATGGACCGGGCGCGCGCCGTGATCCGCCCCAGGCTGTGGAACAGCTTGGGCAGATCCTCCGGGCCGAGGACGATCAGCGCCACGACGCCGATCAGCAGCAGCTCGCTCCAGCCGATATCCAACATGAGCGCCGGACCCGGGGGATCAGAGCTTGGTGGTGTCGGTCGGCGTCACGTCGCGCAGCGTGCTGTCGGCAGTGGCGCGGGCGCGCTCGGCCTCCAGCTTGGCGCGTTCTGCCGCGATCTCGGCGCGGGCGCGCTCGATATCGTCGGTGGTCTTCAGCTGCTCCAGTTCCTTGGGCTCGCTGCGGGCGGCAGCGTCGATATCCTCGCTGCCCTCCTTGACGCCTTTCTTGAAGGCGGTGATCCCCTTGCCGACCTCGCCCATCAGGGACGAGACCTTGCCGCGCCCGAAAAGAACCAGAACGACGATTGCGATCAGCAATAGCGCCATGGGTGAAGGTGCGTGCATCTGTTTACCTCCGTGGCCGGGCCCCCTTGGGCCCTGCGGTGCCTCTATTCGTTCCGATATAGGTCGGGATCGGCTGTTTCGAAACCCCCAAACGCGTGATCGGACGGTTTGACGCGCGGCCCCGCTTCCCCCTCCGAAGGTTCCGCGCAATACTGCCGGCCATGGAAAGCACACAGATCATCAGCGCCTTCGTCACGCTTTTCGTGGTCATCGACCCGGTGGGGCTGGCGCCGCTCTTCATCGCGCTGACCCGCGGCATGTCGCCGCAAAGGCGGCGGCGAATCGGCTGGCGGGCGCTGGCCATCGCCGCGGCGCTGATGACGCTCTTCGGCCTGGCGGGCGAGGCGATCCTGGCCGGGATCGGCATCTCGCTTTCCGCCTTCCGCATCGCGGGCGGGCTGCTTCTGTTCCTGACCGCGCTCGACATGCTCTTCGAGCGCCGCACCGAGCGGCGCGAGGGCCAGGCCAGGGACGACGACGACGACCCTTCGGTCTTTCCGCTGGCGACGCCGCTCCTGGCCGGGCCCGGGGCGCTGGCCTCGATGATCCTGCTGGTCGGCCAGGACGCCAGCCCCGGCCACACGCTGATGATCCACCTCGTGATGCTGGCGGTGCTGGGGATCGCCGCGGCGCTTTTCGCCATGGCCGGGCCGATCGCCCATGTGCTGGGCCGCACCGGCACCATGGTGGTCACGCGGCTCTTCGGCATGCTGCTCGCGGCGCTGTCGATCCAGTTCGTGATCGACGGGCTCAAGGGCTCGGGGCTGGTGTGATGGGCGAGGAATTCGGCCGGCTCGCCTATCTCGTGCTGCTGCTGATCGCGATCGGCGGCTTCCTGCTGGTCGAGCTGCGCAACCGCCCGGGCAAGACCCTGCGGCAGGCGGCGGCCTGGGGGCTGATCTTCCTCGGCGCCGTGGCCCTGGCCGGGCTCTGGGACGACATCCGCGGCGCGGTCTCGCCCCAGGCGCGCATGCTCGAAGGCGGCCGGATCGAGGTTCCGCTGGGCAATGACGGCCATTACCACCTGACGGCCGAGGTGAACGGCACGCCGGTGCGCTTCGTCATCGATACCGGCGCCAGCACCATCGCGCTGGGGCCGAGGGACGCGGCCCGGGTCGGCATCGATCCCGACAGCCTCGCCTATGCCGGCCAGGCGCGCACCGCCAACGGCATCGTCCAGACCGCGACCGTCCTGCTCGATTCGGTCGCCATCGGCGAGATCCGCGACAGCCGCGTCCCGGCGGTGGTGCTGCGCGCCGACCTCAGCCAGTCGCTGATGGGCATGTCCTACCTGTCGCGCTTCGCCCGCGTCAGCATCGAGGCCAACCGCCTTATCCTCGAACGCTGACCCGCTTCTTTCTTGCCCAAATATCCCGGGGGGAGCGCGCCCTGCGCCCCGCCAAGGGGTGCAGGGCGCGCGGGGGGCAGAGCCCCCCGCCGCCCCGCGCTACTGCCTGCGTTCCCAGCGCCCCCCCGCCTCGGACCAGTATTCCGCCGCCACGCCTTCGGCCGTCAGCGCCCGCCATTGCGCGCGGGCGCGTTCCAGCGCCTCGGGGTCGTTGCCGTCGAACAGGATGCAGGCCCGCTCCAGCGCCCCGCATTCCGCGGCCGAGACCTCGGCGCCCTCCAGCGCGATCAGGCAGCGCGCCGCATTCGCCGCCGCCTGGCCCTCGACCGTCAGCAGCACCGGCTGGCGGGCATCATGCGGTCCGCCGGCCAGGCCGTGCGGCAGGAAGCCCTCGCCCAGCCACAGCCTCTCGTCCAGCGCCACCTGACGCGCCCGGTCCCTGCCCCGCAGCTCGACCCGCCAGCCCGCCTGCAGGCTCTTGCCGATCAGCATCGGCAAGAGCTGCCCGGGACCCGAGCGGGTCAGGTGATAGAACAGGGCCGAACCCATCAGCCCTGCTTCTCGAAACGGTCGCGCACCAGCCGGTCCAGCGTCATCACGCCCCAGCCCGAGGCCCCCTTGGGCGCCAGCGCGGTCTCGGCAGGCGGCAGGGCCACGCCGGCGATGTCCAGATGCACCCAGGGCACGTCCTCGCGCACGAAACGCCGCAGGAACTGCGCGGCGGTGATCGAGCCCGCCGGCCGGCCGCCGGTATTCTTGACGTCGGCCAGCCGCGAATCGATCAGCTTGTCGTAGCCCGGTCCCAGCGGCAGGCGCCAGGCACCCTCGCCCTCGGCCCTGGCGGCGTTCAGCACCTGCGTGGCGAAGGCGTCGTCGTTCGAGAACACCCCGGCATTCTCATGCCCCAGCGCGATGATCACCGCCCCGGTCAGAGTCGCCAGATCGACGACGGCGGCGGGTTTGAAGCGTTCCTGCGCATACCAGAGCACGTCGGCCAGCACGAGCCGGCCCTCGGCATCGGTGTTGACGACCTCGATCGTGTCGCCCTTCATCGAGCGCACGATGTCGCCCGGACGCTGGGCGCGGCCGTCGGGCATGTTCTCGACCAGCCCGACCAGCCCCACGACATTCGCCCTCGCGCGGCGCAGCGCCAGCGCCCGCATGACGCCGGCGACCACGCCCGCGCCGCCCATGTCCATGGTCATCTCCTCCATGCCGGCGGCCGGCTTGATCGAGATGCCGCCGGTGTCGAAGACGACGCCCTTGCCGACCAGCGCCAGCGGCGCGGCCTCGCCGCCGCCGTTCCAGCGCATGACCACCACCTTGGACGGGCTTTCCGAGCCCTGCCCCACGGCCAGCAGCGCCCGCATGCCCAGCCTGGCCAGCTCGTCCTCCTCCAGCACCTCGACCTCGAGCCCCAGCTCGCGCATAGCCAGCAGGCGGTCGGCGAAATCGCTGGTGGTCAGCACGTTCGCGGGCTCGTTCACCAGATCGCGGGTGAAGAACACGCCCTCGGCCACGGCGGCGCCGTCGGCCGCGGCGCGCCCCAGCGCCTCGGGGTCCTTGTGCATGAAGATCACCCGGCCGCGCGGCGTCCCGGCCGGGGCCGCGTCGGCCACAGGCCCGGGCCCGCCGGCGGCATCGGACAGCCGCGCATCCTCGGCCGCGCCGGTGCGGCTGGTGCTGGCGGCGGGCTCGGCGGGCGCTTCGCCCTCGGGGGCGGCGCCATCCCCGGTCTTCCTGGTCTTGTAGGCCGAGAAGTCATAGGCCCTGAGCGCCAGTCCCAGCGCCACCTCGGCGGCGCGGGCATGGTTGCCGGCCAGGACCAGGGTCTCGGCCTTGCCCAGCTTCGCGCCGATGCTGGCGCCCGCGGCCCGGGCCGTCGCCACATCCGCATTGGCGGGCAGCAGGACGAGCTGCAGCGCCTCGGCCTTCAGCCCGGCGGGAAAGGCCAGCTCCAGCGCCTTGCCGGGCTTGACCGCCTTCCACGCCTCCGAGGCGAAGGCCCGCGCCAGCGCCTCGCGCGTGGCGCGCGGCAGGCCGCCCGGCAGCCGCCCGGCCTTCGGCACCAGAATGGCGACGCGGCCGGGCCGCTCGGCCAGCCCCGCGCCATCCATCGCCGTGAAGGAAATTTCGACCGGGTGAGTCATGGTCCTGCCCTCTTGCGTTGCTCCATCTCGGCGGAAACTAGTCACGCGCGGGCGACTTGACCAGAGCCGGGGCTTTCCCAACGCCCGCGCAGCGGCTAATCAGACGGGGTCCGAGCCCGCGAAAGCCCCCATGCCCCGCATCGACCGCTACATCCTGTCGCAATTCCTGACCCTGTTCGGGTTCTTTGCGCTGGTGCTGGTGTCGGTCTACTGGATCAACCGCGCCGTTTCGCTGTTCGAGCAGCTGATCTCGGACGGGCAGACCGCGCTGGTGGTGCTGGAATTCACCGCGCTGACCCTGCCGCTGGTGATCTCGGTCGTGCTGCCCATCGCAGCCTTCGCGGCCAGCGCCTACGGCACCAACCGGCTGGCCTCGGAATCCGAACTGGTGGCGATGCAGGCGACCGGGATCTCGCCCTGGCGGCTGGCGCGGCCGGTGCTGGTCTTCGGCGTGCTGGTCGGGCTGATGGTGGCGCTGCTGGTGCATTCGCTGGTGCCCATGGCGCGGGGACGGCTGGCCGACCGCCAGGCCGAGATCGCGCAGAACGTCACCGCGCAATTCCTCCGCGCCGGCGCCTTCCAATACCCGGTGCAGGGCGTGACGCTTTACATCCGCGACATCGCGGCGGACGGGCGGCTGGTGGACTTCTTCCTTGAGGACGCCCGCGACCCGGGCAACCAGACCACCTATACCGCGACCGAGGCGCTGCTGGTCCGGACCGAGGCGGGCCCGCGCCTGGTGATGATGCAGGGCATGGTGCAGAACCTGCGCCATTCCGGCGACCGGCAAAGCCTGTCGGTGACGCGGTTTTCCGAGCTGGCCTACGACCTCGGCACGCTGATCGACACCGGGTCGAGCCGCCTGCGCGACCTGCGCGCCTATTCGACCCTGCGGCTGCTGGACCCCGATCCCGAGCTGCTGGCCGCGACCGGCGCCACCCCCGACAAGGCGCTGGCCGAGGCGCATGAGCGGCTGGCCAAGCCGTTCCAGGCGCCGGTCGCGGCGCTGCTGGGCTTTGCCATGCTGCTTCTGGGCGGGTTTAGCCGCTTCGGCGTCTGGCGGCAGGTGATCTGGGCGGTGATCGCCCTGATCGTGGTGCAGTTCCTCGGCACGGCGGCCGAGAACCAGGTGGCCGGCAATGCCGCGCGCTGGCCGCTGATCTATGTCTCGCCGCTGGTGGGCGCGGCGATCTGCGCCGCGGTTCTGTGGCTGGCCGCGCGGCCGCGGCGCCTGCGCGGCGGGGCGAAGGCGGCGGCGGCAAAAGGGGGGCCGGCATGATCCTTTCGACCTATGTCGCGCGGCGCTTCCTGCGCATGCTGGTGATGATCGCCGCGATCTTCGGCGCCATCCTGTTCCTGATCGACATCGTCGAGCAGATCCGCCGCTTCTCGGACGAGAATATCGGGCTTTCCGGCGCGGCGGGCCTGTCGCTGCTGAACATCACCGCCAGCTTCTATTCCATCCTGCCGCTGATCACGGTGCTGGCGGGGATCGCGCTGTTCCTGAACCTGTCGCGCAGCTCCGAGCTGGTGGCGATCCGCGCCTCGGGGCGCTCGGGCATCCGGGTGCTCTGCGCGCCGGCGGTCACGGCGGCGCTGGCGGGGATGCTGGCGGTGGCGGTGCTGAACCCGGTGGTGGCGGCGACCACGAAACGCTATGACGACGCGGTGGCGCGCATGCGCAGCGGCGAGGACCAGACCGTCAGCGTCGGCGACAACGCGGTCTGGCTGCGCCAGGCCCTGCCCGCGCGCGACGCGAACGGGGCCGAGACCTCGGGCCAGGTGGTGATCCGCGCCGGCCGCGCCAGCCCCGATGCGACGACGCTTTACGACGCCACCTTCATGGTCTTTTCGCCCGAGACCGGCCCGACCCGGCGCATCGACGCGGCCCGCGCCCGGCTGACCCAGGGCGCCTGGGAGCTGACCGACACCAAGGAATGGCCCCTGACCCAGCCCAATCCCGAGGCCATGGCCCGCACCGCGCCGCGGCTGGAACTGCCGACCGACCTGACCGCCGCCCGCATCCGCGACAGTTTCGGCCGGCCCGAGGCGATTCCGGTCTGGCAATTGCCGGCCTTCATCCAGGGGCTGGAGCGGGCGGGCTTCTCGGCCCAGCGGCACAAGGTCTGGTTCCAGATGGAACTGGCCCGGCCGCTGCTGCTGGCGGCCATGGTGGCCATCGCGGCGGTCTTCACCATGCGCCACATGCGCGGGCGACGGATGGGGCTGCTGGTGCTGGGCGCCTTCGGCTGCGGCATCGGCCTGTTCTTCCTGCGCAACCTGGCGCAGGTGCTGGGCGATAATGGCGGCATCCCGCCGGCCCTGGCCGGCTGGGCGCCGCCCGTCGCGGCGCTGCTCTTTGCGCTGGGGGCACTCTTGCGGCTGGAGGACGGATGATGACGCGCAGGCACAAGACCCGGCTGGGCGCAGGGACGGCGCGCGCCGCGCTGCTGGCGGTGGCCCTGCCCGGCATGGCGCTGGCCCAGAGCCTGACGCCCGAGGGCCAGACCCTGCCGGTCTACGGCCCGACCGACCCGTTCCTGCAGGACCCGGCCGGCCCCGCCCTGGCCCCGACCGAGGACCCCGGCGCCGTGACCCGCTTTGCCGACGGGACCGAGGCCTCGCACACTCCCAGCGTCGCCAGCCGGCCCGGCACGGTGCGCATCGCCGGCAGCGGCGAGAACGCCCAGGGCAGCCCGGCGACGCTGCTGGCCGACGAGGTCACGCTGGGCGCCGACGACAAGCTGACCGCCCGGGGCGGGGTGGTGATCTGGTATCGCGGCGCGCGGCTGATCGCCTCGCGCATGGTCTATGACAACCGGACCGGCGCGGCCGAGATCGAGGGGCCGATCCACCTGACCGAGCCGGCCCGCGCCGGCACGGCGCAGGAAACCATCCTGATCGCCGACAGCGCGCAGCTGGACCCGAACATGCAGGACGGCATCCTGCGCGGCGCCCGGCTGGTGCTGGCGCGCGAGATGCAGATGGCGGCGCGCGAGATGCGCCGCAGCCAGAACGGCGCCGTCACCCGGCTGGACAACGTGGTCGCCTCGAGCTGCCAGATCTGCGCCGAGGACCCGATACCGCTGTGGGAAATCCGCGCCCGCGCCATCACCCACGACGCCCGCACCCGCAAGCTGCATTTCGACCGCCCGCAGCTGCGCGCGCTTGGCCTGCCCGTCGCCAGCCTGCCCTGGCTGACCGCGCCCGATCCCAGCGTCGAGCGCATGACCGGCTTTCTGCAGCCGCAGTTCCGCACCACCTCGGGGCTGGGCTTCGGGGTCAAGCTGCCCTATTTCGTGACGCTGGGCGACCATGCCGACATCACGCTGACGCCCTATGTCGCCGCCTCGCGCACCAGCACGCTGGAGCTGCGCTATCGCCAGGCCTTCAGCAACGGCGCGATGGAATGGAACGGCGCCATCTCGCGCGACGACATCGAGGAGGGCGAGACCCGCGGCTATCTGTTCGGCGGCGCCCGCTTCGAGCTGCCGCGCGGCTATATGCTGGGCCTGCAGATCCAGATGGCCAGCAACCGCGCCTATCTGCTGGATTACGACATTTCCGAGGCAGACCGGCTCTGGAGCGGCCTGACCCTGGACCGCGTGCGCCGCGACCGCATGGTCATGGCGCGGATCGGCAATTACGAATCGCTGCGCGACGACGAACCCGAGGCCTCCACCCCCTCGATCGTGGCCGACGCGCTCTGGAAGCGACGCTGGACGCCGGACCGGATCGGCGGCATCGCCAGCCTGGAATGGTCGCTGCATGCGCATCACCGCTCGTCCGGCGAGGACGTGCTGGGCCGCGACATGGCGCGCGGCTCGGTCGCCCTGGGCTGGCATCGCAGCGAGATCCTGCGCGGCGGCCTCGTCGGCACCGTCGAGGGCCATGTGAACGCCGACATCTACCGCATCAACCAGGACAGCGACTACGAGGACTGGGTGGCCCGCGCCGATCCGACGCTGGCGGCCGAGCTGCGCTGGCCGCTTGCCCGGCATTCGGGCAGCGTGACGCATATCCTGGAGCCGGTGGCGCAGCTGGTCTGGTCGCCCGAACGCTCGCGCGAGGACGACGTGCCCAACGAGGACAGCCGCCTGATCGAGTTCGACGAGGGCAACCTGTTCTCGCTGAACCGCTTTCCGGGCTGGGACGCACGCGAATCCGGCTTTCGCGCCAATCTGGGCGTCAGCTGGACGCGGATCGACCCGGCCGGCTGGTCGCTCGGCCTGACCGCGGGGCGCGTGTTCCGCACCGAACCCGACCCGGCCTTTGCCCAGGCCGGCCCGGACGGCCCGGCCTTCACCGGGCCGCAGGGCAAGAAACGCTCGGACTGGCTGCTGTCGACCACCTATCAGGGCGCGAACGGGCTGGCGCTGGTCAACCGGGCGCTGTTCGACGACAGCCTGACCATCAGCCGCAACGAGCTGCGGCTGGGATGGTTCAGGCCGGGGCTTCAGGTCTCGGCGGGCTATCTCTGGCTGGACGCGGACGAGAACGAGAATCGCGCCCAGGATGTTTCGGAACTGACCATGGCCGGCGGCTGGCAGGTCGCCCGCGGATGGTGGGCCACGACCGAGACGCGCTACGACTTCACCGCCGACCGGGCGCAGAAGGCGCAGATGGGTCTGGAATACCGCAACGAATGCGTGACCGTCGAGATGTCGGTCGAGCGGCGCTTCACCTCCTCGGAGGAGGTGCGGCCGGACACCCGCTTCGATCTGGGCATCCGGCTGGGCGGCTTTGGCCAGCAGAAGCCGGGTCCGGGAACGGTGGCGCGCCGCGCCTGCCTGCGCTAATGTCCGGCAAAACCATGCGGCGAGGGAGCTGATGCGGCGAATTCTTCTGGGGGCGGCCATGGCCGCGATGCTGGCGGCAAGCGGGGTTTCCCCGGCCTTTGCGCAGGGCAATCCGTTCCAGCCGCTGGTCTATGTCAACGATTCGGCCGTCACCCGCTACGAGCTGGACCAGCGGATGCGCTTCATGCAGCTGCTGCGGGCGCCGGACGCCGACCGGGCCTCGGCCGAGCAGGCGCTGATCGACGACCGGCTGCGGATCTTTGCCGCCCGCCAGCTGGGCATCACCGCCAGCGACGAGCAGATCGACGCCGGCCTCGCCGAATTCGCCGGCCGCGCCAATATGGGCGTCGAGGAATTCGTGCGCGCGCTCGGCCAGGCCGGGGTCGAACGCCAGGCCTTCCGCGATTTCGTCGCCGCCGGCGTGGTCTGGCGCGACGTGGTGCGCCAGCGCGTCGTGCCGCAGGTCCAGGTCGATGATGCCGAGATCGAACAGGAGATGCAGCGCGCGCTGGAGACGCCGCGCGTCACCCATGTCGCCCTGTCCGAACTGATCATCCCCGCCCCGTCCGGCCAGGAAGAGCAGGCCATGGACCTTGCGGAATCGGTGGTGCAGAACGTGCGCTCGGAGGCGGATTTCGCCGCCGCGGCGCGGCGCCATTCCGCGACGCCCTCGGCCCCCGAGGGCGGGCGCCTGCCCTGGACGCCGCTGGCCAACCTGCCGCCCTCGCTGCGGCAGATCATCCTGTCGATGCAGCCGGGTCAGATCAGCCAGCCGCTGAGCGTGCCGGGCGCGGTGGTGCTGTTCTATCTGCGCGACACCCGCGGCACGCTGCGCCCCGGCGCCACAGACCAGGTTCTGGATTTCCTGCGCCTGCGCCTGGCGAGCGCCGAGGAGGCGAACCGCATCGCGGCACTTTCCGATACCTGCGCCGATGTGTTCGTCCATGCCCGCGGCCTGCCGCCCGAGCAGATCCAGCGCCAGACCCTGCCGCAGGGCCAGATCCCGACCGGCGACGCCCTGCGCCTGGCGGTGCTGGACGACAACGAATCCACCGTCATCAATCAGGGCGGCGCGGTCGAGCTGTTGATGCTGTGCAAGCGCCGGCCCGCGCTGCTGGCGGCGGGGGCGCAGGAGGCGGCGGTGCCGGTGACCGCCGAGGAAGAGGGCGCCGCGGCGCCCGGGCCCGACGCGCTGCCCGACCGCGAGGAAGTGCGCAACGTCATCTTCAACCGCAAGGTCGGCCAGGCGGCGGAAAACTATCTGGCCGAGTTGCGGGCCAATGCGATCATCCGCCGGCCGTGAGCCCGGTCGAGGCCGGGGGCGCTTCGCCCCCCGGACCCCCCGAGGGTATTTGGGAAACAGAGAAAATGACTGAAGCCCGGCCGATCATTCTGACCTGCGGCGAGCCTGCGGGCGTCGGGCCGGAGCTGGCCCCCAAGGCGCTGGCCTCGGGCGTGCCCTTCCTGTTTCTGGGCGATCCGCGGCATTTGCCGGAAGGCACCGCCTGGACCGAGGTCGAGGCGCCGGGCGAGCCGGTGCCGCCGGGCATGCTGGGGGTGCTGCGGCATGATTTCCCGGCCCCGGCCCGGCCCGGCCGGCCCGATCCCGCCAATGCGCCCGCGGTCGTCGAGGTCATCGCCCGCGCCGTCGATCTGGCCATGTCCGGCGCCGCCGGCGGCATCTGCACCCTGCCGATCAACAAGGAGGCGCTGAAGCGCGGCGCCGGTTTCGGCTTTCCCGGCCATACCGAATATCTGGCGCATCTGGCCGGCGACGTGCCGGTGGCGATGATGCTGGCCTCGACCTCGGTCGAGCCGCCCTGCCGGGTGGTGCCGGTGACCATCCACATCCCGCTGTCCGAAGTGCCGCTGGCGCTGACGCCCCTGCGGCTGGAACAGGCCGTCCGCATCACCGATGCCGCGATGCGGCGCGACTTCGGGCTGGCGCGGCCGCGTCTGGCCATCGCCGGGCTGAACCCCCATGCCGGCGAGAACGGCGTCATGGGCGACGAGGAGGCGCGCTGGATGGTCCCGCTGGTCGAGCGGCTGCGCCGGGAAGGGTTCGACCTGCGCGGCCCGCTGCCGGCCGATACCATGTTCCATCCGGCGGCTCGGGCGCGATACGACGCGGCGCTGTGCGCCTATCACGACCAGGCGCTGATCCCGATCAAGACGCTGGATTTCGCCGGTGGGGTGAACGTGACGCTGGGCCTGCCCTTCGTGCGCACCTCGCCCGATCACGGCACCGCCTTCGACATCGCCGGCCAGGGAATCGCCGATGCGCAGAGCGTCATCGCGGCGCTGCGCATGACGCATGAGATGGCGGCGCGGCGATGAGCGCCATCGACGGGCTGCCGCCGCTGCGCGAGGTGATCGCGCGGCACGATCTGCGGGCGAAGAAGCAGCTGGGGCAGAACTTCCTGCTGGACCTGAACCTGACCGCCAAGATCGCGCGCGCTGCGGGCGACCTGACGGGCTGCGACGTGATCGAGGTCGGGCCGGGGCCGGGCGGGCTGACGCGCGGGCTGCTGGCCGAGGGCGCGCGCCATGTTCTGGCCATCGAAAAGGATGCCCGCGCCCTGCCCGCCCTGGCCGAGATCGCCGCCGCCTATCCCGGCCGGCTGGAGGTAATCCATGGCGACGCGCTGGAGGTCGATCCCCTGGCGCATCTGTCGCCGCCGATCCGCATCGTGGCGAACCTGCCCTATAACGTCGGCACCGAATTGCTGATCCGCTGGCTGACGCCGCCGGCATGGCCGCCCTTCTGGCAGTCGCTGACGCTGATGTTCCAGAAGGAGGTGGCCGAGCGCATCGTGGCCCGGCCGGGCGGCAAGGCCTATGGCCGACTGGCGGTGCTGGCGCAATGGCGGACCGAGGCGCGGATCGTCATGGCCCTGCCGCCCGAAGCCTTCGTGCCGGCACCCAAGGTGCATTCGGCGGTGGTGCAGCTGACCGCCCTGCCCGAGCCGCGCTTCCCGGCCGATCCGGCGGTGCTGAATCGCGTCGTGGCGGCTGGATTCAACCAGCGCCGCAAGATGCTGCGCGCCTCGCTGAAGGGGCTGCATCCCCGCATCGAGGAGCTGCTGGTCGAAGCCGGCATCGCGCCCACCGCCCGGGCCGAGGAGATCGGCCTGGAACGGTTCTGCGCGCTGGCGCGGGGCCTGGCCGCCGCGCCGCGCTGAACTCAGTCGCCCGAGGCGGCTTCCGGCTGGCTCTTGGCAGCCTTGGCGCCGCCCCGGCCCGAGGATTTCGCGGCCGCGGTCTTGCCGCCCTCTTCGGCCGGCTTCTTGCGGCTGCGCGGCGCGGCGGTCGTGCTGCGGCTGCGACGGCGCGGGGCCGGTTCGGCGGCGGGCTCTCCGGGGGTTGCCGCGGGCTCTTCCGGGGCCGCGGCGGGCTCGGCCGGAACATCGGCAGGCGCAGCGGCAGTTTCCGGGGTCTCGACCGGGCCGGCGGCATCCTCGTCCGAGGCGATCGCCGGGGGCAGGCCGGGCTGGGCCGCTGCGGGGCGCTCTTCCGCCCGGGGCGCGGGCTGGCGCTCTTCCCGACGGTCGTCGCGGCGTTCCTCGCGCCGGTCCTGGCGGTCCTGGTCGCGACGATCCTGACGGTCCTGGCGATCCTGATGGTGGCGGTGGCCGTTATGGCCGTTGCCGTTCTCGGCCGCAGCGGCCTGACCGCCGGTCTCGGAATCGTCGTCGCGGCTCTGGTGCTGCTGGCTCTGGCGCTCGGCCTGCTCGCGCTGCGCCTCGCCCAGCATCCGGGTGTAGTGTTCTGCGTGCTGAAGGAAGCTCTGCTCCGCCACGCGGTCGTTGGAGAGCTGGGCGTCGCGGGCGAGAGTGAGGTATTTCTCGATGATCTGCTGGGGCGTGCCGCGCACCTTGCCCTCGGGACCCGAGGAATCGAAGACGCGGTTGACGATATTGCCCAGCGAACGCTGTCGGTTCGACTTGTTACGCGAACGGGATTTGGATGATCTCATCAGCTTGTTGTCAGTTTATGTCCGGCAAGGGCCGGCTGAGGTTGGGGTCATTCTAAGGCGGGCGTCAGCGCAGGTGCGGCGTTTTGCTCCGGCTCCCGCGTCACCAGTGAAAGGCTGGGTATCTGAGTGTGACTGACCCGTGCGTGGGCGGTGCGCCCCCGTCACAATTGCGAATAAACACGCCGCAGCGTCGCTTACAAGCGAAAATTTCGTCGAATCCCGCGAAAAACGCGGAAGTTTGCCGGATCAGCGCGGCTTTCTGGCGGCCACGACCCGGTCGCGCCCGTCCAGATCGGGCAGGATGCGGGCTTCGGTCAGCCCGGCCTCGCGCATCAGCGCGGCCACGGCGGCGCCCTGGGTCGGGCCGATCTCGACCAGCAGGCGGCCGCCGGGTGACAGATGCGCAGGCGCGCCGGCGGCAATGGCGCGATAGGCGGAAAGGCCGTCCGCCTCGTCGGTCAGTGCCTTGCGCGGCTCCCATTCCCGGACCTCGGGGGACAGATCCGCCATTTCGTCCAGCGCGATATAGGGCGGATTCGAGACGATCAGGTCGAATTCTCCGCTGACCGAGGCGAACCAGTCCGATTCCAGGAAATCCGCGCAAACCCCAAGCTTGGCAGCATTTTCCTGCGCCACCTCCAAGGCGGCAGGCGAGATGTCGGTGCCCAGTCCGCGCGCGCCCGGCCGCTCGGCCAGAAGCGAGATCAGGATCGCGCCGGTGCCGGTGCCGAGGTCCAGCACCGAGGCGAAGGGCTCGGCCAGCGCCGCCTCGACCAGCGCCTCGGTCTCGGGTCGCGGGTCGAGCGTGTCGCGGGTCACGCGGAACTCGTGCTTCCAGAAGGCGCGGCGGCCGAGGATCTGGCTGACCGGCTGACGGGCGGCGCGCGCGGCAAGGGCTGCGTCGAAACGTCGCAGCGCCTCGGGCGGCAGGGGCGCGGCCAGCGCGGCGGCCAGGTGGTGGCGCGGCAGCTCCAGGGCATGGGCCAGCAGCAGCCGGGCATCATCGGCGGCCGCCGGAACCCCGGCTGCGGCGAGTCGGGCGGCACCCTGCCGCAGCGCCTCGGCCCCGGTCATGGAATCACGCGCCCTGCGCGGCCAGCCGCGCCGCCTGGTCATGGGCGGCCAGCGCATCGACGATCTCGGCCAGGTCACCCTGCATGATGCGGTCGAGCGCATAGAGCGTCAGCCCGATGCGGTGATCGGTCATCCGGCCCTGCGGGAAATTATAGGTGCGGATGCGTTCGGACCGGTCGCCCGAACCGACCTGCGACTTGCGGTCGGCGGCGCGTTCCGCATCGGCGCGAGAACGTTCCATGTCATAGAGGCGGGCGCGCAGCACCGCCATGGCATTGGCGCGGTTCTGATGCTGGGACTTCTCGCTGCTGGTCACCACGATCCCGGTCGGCAGATGGGTGATGCGCACCGCCGAATCGGTGGTGTTGACATGCTGGCCGCCGGCGCCGCTGGCACGCATGGTGTCGATGCGGATGTCGCCGGCGGGGATGTCGATATCCACCTCCTCGGCCTCGGGCAGCACGGCGACGGTGGCGGCGCTGGTGTGGATGCGGCCACCCGATTCCGTCTCGGGGACACGCTGGACCCGGTGGACGCCGGATTCGTATTTCAGCTTGGCGAACACGCCCTCGCCCTCGATCCGGGCCACGGCCTCGCGCACGCCGCCGAGGTCGGATTCGGCCAGTTCCAGCAACTGGAACTGCCAGCCCTGCGCCTCGGCGAAGCGGCGATACATGGCGAGCAGGTCGCCGGCAAACAGCGCCGCCTCCTCGCCGCCGGTGCCGGGGCGGATCTCCAGGATCGCGGGCCGGGCATCGGCCGCATCGCGCGGCAGCAGCGCGATGCGCAGCGCATGTTCCAGACCGGGCAGCGCGGCGCGCAGCCGGGCCAGCTCGTCCTCGGCCAGCTCGCGCATCTCGGGATCGGCCAGCATGGCCTCGGCCTCCCGGATGCCGGCCGCGGCATCGCGCCATTCCGCGATCTGCGCCACGACCGGCTTCAGCTCGGCATATTCGCGGCTGATCGCGGCGATCTCCTCGGCGGCGGGGCCGGCATTCAGCCGCGCCTCGAGATATTCGAAACGCTCGACGATCTGGGTAAGGCGGTCTTCCGGAAGCATTTGATGCAATTAGCCGTTGCGCCAACGCCCGGCAAGGCGGAACCTCGGCGCGATCTGACCCAGATCAAAGCGCGGCGTGCCGCCAGGGTGCAAAGTCTGCCCACACGCGCCGAACCAAGCCAAGAAGGAGGCATAACGTGAAACTCGTCCCCCTGCTGACAGCGACGAGTCTCGCCCTGTCCGCTCTGCCGGCCATGGCGCAGACCGCAGCCATCGACAGCAGCGCCCTGCGCGAAGAAGCCAAGGGCGTGTTCGAGGCGATTCCGGAAAAACTGACAGCCATCAAGCAGACCGAGGACAATCCCGAAGGCGTCGCCCTGACGGCGGAAAAGATCGAGCTGGGCAAGGCTCTGTTCTTCGATCCGCGCATGTCGCGCTCGGGCCTGATCTCGTGCCAGACCTGCCATAACGTCGGTCTGGGCGGCGTGGACGGCCTGCCGACCTCGGTCGGGCACGGCTGGCAGAAGGGACCGCGCAACGCGCCCACCATGCTGAACGCGATCTTCAACGCCGCGCAGTTCTGGGACGGCCGCGCGCCCGACCTGGCCGAGCAGGCGAAGGGACCGGTCCAGGCCAGCGTCGAGATGAGCAATACCCCCGACGAGCTGGTCAAGACCATCGCCTCGATGCCCGAATATGTCGAGGCGTTCCAGAACGCCTTCCCGGGCGAGAACGATCCGGTAAACTTCGACAACTTCGCCGCCGCGATCGAGCAGTTCGAGGCCACGCTGATCACGCCGAACAGCCCCTTCGACCGCTTCCTGGCCGGTGACGATTCGGCGATGAGCGAGCAGCAGATGCGCGGCTTGCAGGCCTTCATGGAGACCGGCTGCACCGCCTGCCATTACGGCATCAACCTGGGCGGTCAGGATTACTACCCCTTCGGCCTGGTCGCCAAGCCGGGCGCCGAGATCCTGCCCGCCGGCGATACCGGCCGGTTCGAGGTCACCAATACGGTTGACGACGAATACGTGTTCCGCGCCGCGCCGCTGCGCAACGTCGCGCTGACCGCACCCTACTTCCATTCGGGCGTGGTCTGGGACCTGCGCGAGGCGGTGCAGATCATGTCCTCGTCGCAGCTGGGCACCGAGCTGAACGAGGCGCAGGTGGACGACATCGTCGCCTTCCTCGGCGCCGTCACCGGCGAGCAACCCCTGATCGAACATCCGATCCTACCGGTGCGCACCCAGGAAACGCCGCTGCCCGCGCCGATGTAGGCCCGAGCGGCTGGAAAAACGGAAAAAAGGGGCCCGGCGGGCCCCTTTTGCTTACGATCCCGTGGCGGCTCAGCCGGCCTTGACGGCCTCGACGGTGATCTTGATCTCGACCTCGTCCTCCACCGCCGGAGCGAACTTGCCCAGGTTGAACTCGGAACGCTTGATCTCGGCCTCGGCGTCGAAGCCCGCGGCTTCCTTGCCGGTCATCGGATGGGCGGCGATCTGGTTCAGGTCGACATCCAGCACGACCTGTTTCGTCACCCCGTTCAGGGTCAGGTCGCCGGTGACCTTCGCCTCCTTGTCGCCATCGGGCTCGACCTTGGTGGACTTGAAGGTCGCGACCGCCTGGGCCGCGTCGGTGTTGAAGAAATCCGGGCCGAACAGATGCTTGTCCAGCTCTTCCGAGACGGTGCGCAGGCCGGACAGCGGAATGCTCGCCTCGACGCTGGAATTCGCCGGGTTTTCGGCATCAAGGGTCAGCGTGCCGGTCACGCCGTTGATGATGCCGGTGCTGGTCGAGAAGCCCATGTGGTTGTATTCGAAAACCACCTGGCTGTGCGAGGGGTCGAAATCATAGACCACGGGCCCGGCCATGGCGGCGGTGGCGCCAAGCAGCGTGATTGCGGCGACAGGGGCGAGGATGGATTTCATGCTGAACTCCCGATGAAAAGGTCATGCGCGTTCTGCCAGAAAATGCCCCAGCATCAACAAGGGTTTCCGACAAGTTTCCTGACATTTTCGTGTTTCGCCGCAGCGCGGAAACTGTATCGCCGCCATGGCGATTGTCAGGGAGTTTCCGGGGTTTTCCCTTGCATTCCCCGGCACGGCCGCTATAAGGCCGCATCCTTCCGCAAATGCGAAACCGGCGCAGCCTCTCGTGGCGGGGCGCGGAAGGGCTGTCCCGCCGTTGAAGTGCGCCCCGAAAAAAGGTGCAGACATGCCGCTTTATGAGCATGTGCTGATCGCCCGTCAGGACCTGTCGAACACGCAGGCCGAAGGGCTGATCGAACATTTCTCGACCGTGATCGCCGACAATGGCGGCAAGGTCGTGGACAACGAATACTGGGGTGTGCGCACCCTCGCCTACAAGATCAACAAGAATCGCAAGGGCCATTATGCCTTCCTGCGTTCGGACGCCCCCTCGGCCGCCGTGCAGGAGATGGAGCGCCTTGCCCGCCTGCATGACGACGTCATGCGCGTGCTGACCGTCCGCGTGGACGAGCACAAGGACGGCCCCTCGGTCCAGATGCAGAAGCGCGACGAGCGCGAGCGCGGGGATCGTGGCGACCGCGGCGAACGCCGCGAGCGGCGCGACCGCGACGACCGGAACTAAGGGAAAGGAACCAGGATCATGGCCAACAAACCCTTCTTCCGCCGCCGCAAGGTCTGCCCCTTCTCGGGCGACAACGCCCCCGCCATCGACTACAAGGACACGCGCCTGCTGCAACGCTATATCAGCGAACGCGGCAAGATCGTGCCCTCGCGCATCACCGCCGTCTCGGCCAAGAAGCAGCGTGAACTCGCGCGCGCCATCAAGCGCGCCCGTTTCCTCGCCCTGCTTCCCTATGCCGTGAAGTAAGGAGAGACGATCATGCAAGTCATCCTGCTGGAACGTGTGGCCAAGCTGGGCCAGATGGGCGAGGTCGTGAAGGTCAAGGACGGTTTCGCGCGCAACTACCTCTTGCCGCAGGGCAAGGCGCTGCGCGCTTCGGACGCCAACGTCAAGGCCTTCGAAGAGCGCAAGGCCGAACTCGCCGCCCGCAACGACGAGAGCCGCGCCGAGGCCGAGAAGATCGCCGCGAAACTCGACGGCCAAGCCTTCGTCATCATCCGCTCGGCTTCGGATGCCGGCGCGCTCTACGGCTCGGTCACCCCGCGTGACGCCGCGGATGTCGCCAATGCCGAAGGCTTCGCGATCGAGCGCCGTCAGGTCGTCCTGACCGCCCCGATCAAGGAGCTGGGCCTGCACGAGGTGCGCGTGCACCTGCACCCGGAAGTCGACGTGACCATCAAGCTGAACGTCGCCCGCTCGGCCGAAGAGGCCGAACTGCAGGCTTCGGGCAAGTCGATCCAGGAACTGGCCGCCGAAGAGGAAGCCGCCGCGGAATTCGAGATCGCCGAGCTCTTCGACGACATCGGCTCGGCCGGCCGCGACGAGGACGAAGCCGCGAACTGATCGCGCCTTCGCCGGAACAGGAAAAACGCGCCGCGATCCGGCGCGTTTTTTCATGCCCGGACGGCAACGCCTCTTGCCCGCGGCGCGCGGCTTGCGGAACATTCCCCGGCTTGCGGGGTTGAACCGCAAAGCACCCTGCCGCCAGAGGATTTCCCGGAATGCGCCACCAGGACGACCCGCCGCCCATCACCCATACCGAGGCCGACGAGACCAGCCAGACCCGCTTCGGCCCGCGCCCGGTGCCCGAGGGCCATCGCCGCCTGTCGGGGCAGATGGAATCGCGCCGCATCCCGCCGCATGGCGATGTCTCCCCCGATGGCAGCCATCCCTGGCCGCATCCCTCGCGCGGCGCGAAATGGCTGGTCTGGGGCGGCACCGGCCTTGTCGCGGCGGCGCTGACCGCCGGCACGGTGATCGCCGCCCGGCATCTGATCGACCTGGTCTCGGAGAAGGACGGGGACCCCCGCCGTCCGGCCGCCCCGCGGGACAGGCTGCCCCCCCGCTACGCCGCGTCCGGGCGCGACATGCGCGAGCCCCCCGCCCCCCGCCGTCCCGAACGCATCCGCGCCGAGGCACAGCCCGGCCGCCCGGCCCGTCGCGCGCCGCGCCAGGGCCTGCTGCAGGAGGTCGAGGCGAATACCGCCAGCCTGACCCATGGGGTCGAGAACGTCATGCAGGCGCTGACCGCCGCCCTAACCGGTTTCCGCACCGTGGCGGAGCAGGCCGGAACCATCATGCGGGAATTCGGCGATGCCGCCACCCTGGTGCGAGAGATCATCGACCGCAAGCCGGCAGCGTCGCAGCCCCGCAGCACGCCGCGCGCCCGCCGCGACGCGCATCGCGAGGACCGCGCCGATGACCGCCGCGACGCGCATCGCGAGGACCGCGCCGATGACCGCCATGGCACGCATATGCCGGACCTGCGCGACGATCCGCTGCTGCACGACCCGATGGAAGGTCCCGACCCCGGCGGTCCCGCCGATCACGACCCGCGCCTGCATCGGCTCTGATCCGACAGTCATTTCTCCGTTTTCCAAATACTCGAATGCCCCGGCGGTGCCGCTTGCCCGTCCGCGGAGCCCTTGCCGCCGCCGCTTCGTCCGTCGGCCACGGCGGCGGGCGAAGCCTTGCGGACCTTCCATGCGGCCGCCGGCCTGAAAGCAAAAGGCCGCCCCCGAGGGGACGGCCTTTCCCGTGGCAGTCAAAGCGAGGGATCAGGCTTGATCCAGCGCCTCGATGGCCTTTTCCAGCTCTTCCTTGGTCACCGGCTTTTCCGAAACCTTGGCGCCCTCGACGATATGGTCCACGACCTTGTCCTCGAAGATCGGCGCGCGCAGCTGCTGCTGGGCCTGCGGATTCTGCTGGATGAACTCGAAGAAGGCGCGCTCCTGGCCCGGGAACTGGCGGGCCTGGCGCAGCACGGCCTGGGTCATTTCCTGATCCGAGACGGTGATCTCGGCCTTCTGGCCGATCTCGGCCAGCAGCAGGCCCAGGCGGACGCGGCGCTCGGCAAGCTTCTTGTGCTCGTCCGTCGGTTCGATCTCGCCATGGTCATGGCCATGCTCTTCCGGGTGATCCTCGTGCCAGAGCTGGTGCGCGATCTGATGCGCCTCGGCCTCGACCAGCGATTCGGGCAGGTCGAACTGGACCAGAGCGTCCAGCTTGTCCAGCAGCGCCCGCTTCAGCACCTGACGCGAGGCGCCCTTGTATTCCGCCTCCAGCCGCTGGCGGATCTGGCCCTTCAGCGCCTCGAGGCTCTCGGCCCCGAATTTCTTCGCCAGCTCGTCGTCAAGCTCGGCGGGCTTCGGCGCCTTCACCGCCTTGACGGTGGTCTCGAAGACCGCGTCCTTTCCGGCCAGGGCCGGATGGCCGTAATCCTCGGGGAACTTCACCTCGACCTTGATCTCGTCGCCGGCCTTGGCGCCGACCAGCTGGTCTTCGAACCCGGGGATGAAGCTTTTCGAGCCCAGCACCAGCGGATAGTCCTCGGCGGTGCCGCCCTCGAAGGCCTCGCCATCGACCATGCCCTTGAAGTCGATCACGATCTGATCGCCTTCCTTGGCCTTGCTGCCCTTCTTGCGGTCCTCGAAGGACTGGGCGTTCTTGGCCAGGTTCTCCAGCGCCTCGTTCACCTGCTCCTCGCTGGCCTCGACCACCAGCCGCTCAAGCTCGACGCCCGACAGGTCGGCCTCGGGGATGGCCGGCAGGGCCTCGTAATTCACGGTGACGACGACATCGTCGCCCTCTTTCCAGGTCTCGCCGTTGACCATCTCGATCTTCGGCTGCACGGCGGGGCGGTCGCCGGATTTCTCCAAGTGATCGCGCAGCGCCTTGTCGATGGCCTCCTGCATGGCATCGCCCATGACGCGCTGGCCGAACTGCTTCTTCAGCAGCGCCATCGGCACCTTGCCCTTGCGGAAGCCCTTCATCTCGATCTCGGGCTGGGCCTCTTTCAGCTTCGCATCCACCTGCGCCGCCAGATCGGCCGCGGGCAGGGTGAATTCATAGCCCCGCTTCAGCCCTTCGTTCTGGGTTTCCTTGACCTGCATTTGTCTTCCTTCATTCACGAACCATCGCGCGGGTCGAGGCCGCGCGGCCCCATCGGCGCCCGGACCTGCCGTCCGGCGCCGCCGCCTGTTTCAGCGCGCTAGCTATGGGATTTCGCCCCGCATAGCAAGGACGAAGGCTGGATTCGCCGGGTCTTTGCCGGTGCGGCGGGCAAATGAAATCCGCACCACGGCGGCCCGGCATTGCGGCAAGGCCGCACCGCCGCCGCGCCTTCCGCACCGACCCGGGACGGCGCCGAGGACCGGGGGCAGGGCCGCTCGCCTCATGGTGGAATTGATCAATTCGGCCTCGCGCGCCAGACTTCAGCCGTCCAAATGGGCTGACGCTGCGTCACTTTCGGCAGGCGGCAATCCGCCGGAACGCGGTTTCCGCAGCCTGTGGTTGCACCGCTCGGGAAATCAACAGGCTGCCATTATTAGGTCAGTAAATAATACCTAACTTAAGGATATATTCCCTTCTCCGCGCGGGCGGGGCATACAGGCATCGTTGTGTAAGCGGTTGTTTGTTAACCTTGGTAAGCGGTGCTTTGGTCCTCTGTTCAGACCTGACCGGGCGGACGCGCGTTCCTGCGTCCGCCCGGCCATGAATCCGCGAAACTGCGTCGGATTTCCTCATGCCATGGTTGCAGGGCGGCTTGGCGGGCTTTGACCCGGTTCGCCTGTGGCGATTCCGCCGCCCGCAACCGCGTTCAGGCAAAACATGCAAATCCGGTCCACGGCTTGCGCCGCATGACCGTCCCGGAATGACAAAGGCCGCCCCAGGGACGGCCTTTTCGCGACGATGCGCCGGCGTGCTTCAGCCGCGCGCCCGCACCACCTGCAGCAGCGGCATCACCTCCGACATGTCCGGGCCATGCGCCTGGCCGGTCAGGGCCTTGCGCAGCGGCATGAACAGGCCCTTGCCCTTGCGGCCGGTCGCCGCCTTCACCGCATTGGTGAACTCGCCCCAGGTCGCGTCGGTATAGGGCGGCGGCGGCAAGAGCTTCATCGCCTCGGCGATGAAATCGGCATCCTCGGGATCGACCTGCGGCTCGGCCCCTTGCGAGAAGATCTCCCACCAGCCGGCCAGATCGTCCAGCCTGGTGATGTTCTGCGAGGCGACGCGCCAGAACCGCTCGGCCAGCTCGTCCGGCACGCCAAGCGCGGCGATGCGATCCCTGACCTCGGCGAAGGGACGCGCCTGGTTGGCTTCGCGCGTCAGCGGCCAGAGGTCCTCGGCGTCGAACTTGGTGGGCGAGGCGCCGAACTGGCTCAGCTCGAACCCTTCGGCCAGCTCGTCCAGCGACATCCTCAGCTCGACCGGCTGCGACGAGCCCAGCCGCGCCATCAGCGACAGCAGCGCCTCGGGCGCCACGCCGCTTTCGCGCAGGTCCTTGATGGACAGCGTGCCGAGGCGCTTCGACAGCTCCTCGCCCTGCGCGCCGGTCAGCAGGCTGTGATGGGCAAAGGCCGGCGGCTCGGCCCCCAGCGCGCGGATGATCTGGATCTGCGTCGCGGTATTGGTCACATGGTCGGCGCCGCGCACGATATGGGTCACGCCCATCTCTGCGTCATCGACCGAACTCGCGAAGGTGTAAAGCACCTGACCGTCGGCGCGGATCAGCACCGGATCCGAGACCGAGGCCGCGTCGATGGAAATCTCGCCCAGGATGCCGTCGGCCCACTCGATCCGCTCCTGGTCCAGCAGGAAGCGCCAGTAGCCGTCGCGGCCCTCGGCGCGCAGCCGGTCCTTGTCCCCGGCCGAGAGCTTCAGCCCGGCGCGGTCATAGACCGGCGGCTTGCCCATGTTGAGCTGCTTCTTGCGCTTCAGGTCCAGCTCGGTCGGGGTCTCGAACACCTCGTAGAGCCGGCCGGCCTCGCGCAGGCCCTGCGCCGCCTCGGCATAGCGGTCCAGGCGGTCCGACTGCCGCTCGATCCGGTCCCATTGCAGACCCAGCCATTCCAGGTCGCGCTGGATGCCGTCGGCATATTCCTGCTTCGACCGCTCGCGGTCGGTATCGTCCAGCCGCAGGATGAAGGTGCCGCCCGCCTTGCGCGCGATCAGATAGTTCATCAGCGCCGTGCGCAGGTTGCCGACATGGATGTGGCCGGTGGGCGAAGGGGCGAAACGGGTGGTGGTCATGGGTGTCTCCTGTCGGCTTCGCTCTTTCACAAACGGCGGTTTTTGTCCATATCGGGACCAAAGACGAGGTTAGCCGATGCTTGACTGGAAAGACGCCGAGGCCCCCGACGCGGCCATGATCGAGGAACTGGCGCGCGAGGCCATCGCCGGGCTGCCGCCGGAATTCGCCGGACCCGCCGCGCAGGTCGTGCTGCGCATCGAGGATTTCGCCAGCGAGGAATTCCTCGACGAGCTGGAGATCGACGACCCGCTGGAACTGACCGGGCTTTACGACGGCGTGCCGATGACCGAAAAATCCGCCAGCGAGCCGCAGCATTTCCCCGACACGGTCTGGCTGTTCCGCCGCGCCATCCTGGACGAATGGGCCTCGCGCGGCGACGTGACGCTGGGCGCGCTGGTCGCGCATGTCGTGGTCCATGAATTCGCCCATCATTTCGGTTGGTCCGACGACGATATCGCCGCCATAGACCGGTGGTGGGAATGATGGAGCAGGCGCCGATCCTCACCATCACCCTGAACCCCGCCCTTGACGTCACCACCGCCGCCGAACGCGTGGTGCCCGACATCAAGCTGCGCTGCGCGGCGCCGCGTTTCGATCCGGGCGGCGGCGGCATCAATGTCAGCCGGGCGATCCGCGCCATGGGCGGCGACAGCACCGCGCTGGTCGCGCTTGGCGGCGCCACCGGCCAGCGCATCGCCGGGCTGCTGGAGGAAACCGGCGTCCCGCTTGTCACCCTGCCCGCCCCGGGCGAGACGCGGCAGTCCCTGACCGTGGACGACCGCACCATCCGCCAGCAATACCGCTTTGTCATGCCCGGCCCGGAATGGTCCGAAGCCGATGTCGAGGCCGCGCTGGAGGCCGCCGCCGACGCCGCCGAGCCCGGTGCGCTGGTGGTGCTGTCGGGCTCGAACCCGCCGGGCGTGCCGGCGGGCTTTGCCGCCCTGCTGGCCGAGCGGCTGCGCGGCAGCGGCGCACGGCTGGTCGTGGACACCTCGGGGCCCGCGCTGGCCGAGGTCGCCGCCGCCAGCGACCGAAGGGTCGAGATCCTGCGCATGGACGACGAGGAGGCCGAGGGACTCGCCGGCCGGCCCCTGCCCTATCGCGCCGACACCGCCGATTTCGCGGCCAGCCTCGTCGCCTCGGGCGCCGCGCATGGGGTGATCGTGGCACGCGGCCGCGACGGCAACATCATCGCCACCGACAAGGGCATCTGGCATGCCGAGGCGGCGCGGGTGCAGGTGGTCAGCAAGGTCGGCGCGGGCGACAGTTTCCTGGCCGGCTTCACGCTGGGCCATGCCCGCGGCTGGCCGGTCTGCGACGCGCTGGGGCTGGCGGCGGCCGCCGCCTCGGCCACGGTGCTGACGCCGGCGACCGAACTCTGCCGGGGCGAGGATGTCGAGCGGCTGTTCGCCGCCCGCGTGGTGACGCAGATGCGCGGCGGAACAGCCGCCTGAATGGGGCCGAGGCCCTAGGCGCGCCCGTCCATGCGCACGAAGTCCAGCACGCTGCCCTGGGCCGGGCCCAGCTCGGACCAGTCGTCGATCTGGAAATCGACCACCAGCGTCGCCGCGGTCGGATAGCGGCGGAAATCCGGGTCCAGCGGCGCGCGCGCCGGCAGCATGGCGGCGAATTCGGCGATGCCGGGATTGTGGCCGATCATCATCACCGTCGGCGCCGAGGCGCTGCGCAGGATCTCCAGCATCTTTTCCGGCGCGGCGTGGTAAAGGCCCGGCTCGTAACGGATATGCGGCCGCACCTCCAGAGGCGCCATGGCGATGCCGGCCCAGGTCTCGCGCGTGCGCTCGGCGGTCGAGCACAGCACTTCCTCGGGCTCGTAGCCCCGGCTGGCCAGCCAGTCGCCCAGCTCGCGCGCCGAGCGGCGGCCGCGGGCGTTCAGCGGCCGGTCGTGATCCGGTTGCGCCGGATCGTCCCAAGACGATTTGGCATGACGGGTCAGGATCAGACGGCAGTGTCCGAGAGGGGTCATCGAATTGCCTTTTCGGCCATACGGTTAAGATTGGGCAGCGGGTCCGAGGAGCCTGCCACAGCTTCCGCCGCGCGGGCAAGCCCTGTCTTCGCCCCCGCCCGCCCGGGGTCCTACAGCCCGCTGTCGCCCTGGCGCAACCCGCGCGGCTTGACCCGCGGCTCGGTCGAGCGGATCAGCGAGCCGGCGCCATGTTCGGTGAACAGCTCCAGCAGGCAGGCATTCGGCACCCGCCCGTCCAGGATCACCACGGCGCGCACGCCCTCCTCCAGCGCCTTCAGCGCCGTCTCGGTCTTGGGGATCATGCCGCCGGCGATGGTGCCGTCGGCGATCATCGCCCGCACCTGGTCGGGATGCATCGCCGTCACCACCTCGCCCGAAGCGTCCTTGACGCCCGAGACATCGGTCAGCAGCAGCAGCCGGTCGGCCCGGAGCGCGCCGGCAATCGCACCGGCCGCGGTGTCGCCGTTGACGTTGAAGGTCTCGTTATCCTCCATGCCCGTCGCCACCGGGGCGATGACCGGGATCAGCCCGGCATTGTAGAGGTCGCGGATGATCTGCACGTTCATCTCGACCGGGCGGCCGACGAAGCCCAGCTCCGGGTCGTCCGGCTCGCAGACCATCAGGTCGTCATCCTTGCCGGAAATGCCGACCGCGCGGCCGCCGGCGTCGTTGATCGCCTGCACGATCCGCTTGTTGACCAGGCCGGACAGCACCATCTCGACCACCTCGACCGTCTCGCGGGTGGTGACGCGCTTGCCGCGCACGAAACGGCTTTCGATGCCCAGCTTGCCCAGCAGGTCGTTGATCATCGGGCCGCCGCCGTGGCAGACGACCGGATGGATGCCGACCTGCTTCATCAGCACGATGTCGCGGGCGAATTCGGCCATCGCCTCGTCGTCGCCCATGGCATTGCCGCCGAACTTCACCACCACCACGGCGCCGGAATAGCGCTGCATGTAAGGCAGGGCCTCGGACAGAGTGCGGGCGGTGGCGATCCAGTCACGGTTCATCTTCTGCTTTCTCATCGAAGGCCCCTGTTCGTCGCGCCCGACCCTAGGACGCGGGCGCCGATCAGTCCAGACCGGCGATGATGGCGCGCAGCGTGGCGATGCCCTGGCCCTTGTCCGAGCTTGTGATCACAAGCTCGGGATAGGCGGCAGGATGCTTTTGCAGCGCCTCCTGCACCTGCGCGACGGTGGCCTCCATCGCCTCTCTGCCGATCTTGTCGCCCTTGGTCAGCACCACCTGGAAGGGCACGGCAGAGCGGTCGAGCAGCTTCATGATCTCGTGATCGACGTCCTTCACGCCATGGCGCGAATCGATCAGCGTGAAGGCGCGGCGCAGCGTCGGCCGGCCGGCGAGATAGTTCTTCAGCAGCGCCTGCCATTTCGCCACCACCGCCACCGGCGCCTTGGCGAAGCCATAGCCCGGCAGATCGACCAGATAGGCCTGCTCGCCCAGGGTGAAATAATTGATCTCCTGCGTGCGGCCCGGGGTGTTCGAGGCGCGCGCGAGCCCATTCCGGCCGGTCAGGGCGTTGATCAGGCTGGACTTGCCGACATTCGAGCGGCCGGCGAAGCAGACCTCGGGCCGGTCGGCGGGCGGCAGCCCATCCATGGCGACCACGCCCTTGAGGAAATCGACCGGACCGGCGAACAGCTTGCGTGCCGCCTCGGCGGTGTCGGGATCGGGCTCGGGGGCGACGGGAAAGGCGACCTTCATGCCCGCACCTCGTCACCCAGCGCGATCTCGCCGCCGCTCACCACCTCGGCATAGATGCCGAAATCGCGATGGCCGAACTGCGCCTCCAGCGCCTCGGGCATGTCGATGTCGATGCGGCCGGTCGAAGGATCGGCGCTGGTCGCCGGGCAGCGTCCGATGGCCTCGGTCACCCGCAGCTCGACATCCCCCACGGTCAGGACATGGCCGATCAGATCGCGTTCGGCATAGGGCGCCCAGCCCTCCAGCCAGAGATTGCCGCGCCAGCGTTCGACGCCCAGGCGCCTGCCCAGCCGCGATTCCAGATCGGCCAGGCTCGACAGCGACAGGATCGAAACCCAGGGCTGGTTGACATCGGTCCAGCCGGTCGGCCCGCGCACCAGGCGGGTGGGCGCGGGCTTCCCCTCGGACCAGAGCGGGCGGACCCAGTCCACCAGCCGCGCGCCCTCGGTCTCGGGGTCGAAGTCCAGATCGGGCAGGCCGGGATGGGTCAGGCGGATCCGCCCCTCCTCCGCGCCCTCGCCCCAGCCGCCCTGCACCGCCTGCAGCCCGGCCGAGGCCGCGCCGCGCAGGAAGCAGGACTTGGGCAGCCAGCGTTGCGGCTCCGCCCCGGCGTGACGCTCGCCGCCCTCGGTCAGCAGCGCCCAGATGCGGTCGCCGGGCAGGCGCCGCGCCGCGGCCAGACGGGTGCGGCGCAGGTCCTCGCCGCCGATCGCCTTGATCGGGTGCCGGCGGATCCGGGCGATGCGGGCGGTCATTTTCCGCCCTTGTCCCCGCCCTTTTCGCCGGCCTTGGCCTCGGTCTTGGCGCGTGAGGGCAGGCTGGAGCGGATGTTGCCGAAGAAGTCGGGCCGGTGGCCGTGCATCGACATGATCGTGTATTGCTGGATGATGGTGATGGTGTTGTTGGTGATCCAGTAAAGCACCAGGCCCGAGGCGAAGCCCCCCAGCATGAACATGAACACCCAGGGCATCCAAGCGAAGATCATCTTCTGCGCCGGATCGGTGGGGGCCGGGTTCAGCTTCTGCTGCATCCACATCGAGATGCCCAGGAGGATCGCCAGCACCGGCAGGGTGAAGCTGTGCAGGAAGCTGCCCTGGCCCGGCGCCGCCCAGGGCAAGAGGCCGAACAGGTTCCACAGGCTGGACGGGTCCGGCGCGGCAAGGTCGCGGATCCAGCCGATCCAGGGCGCGTGCCGCAGCTCGATGGTGACGAAGATCACCTTGTAGAGCGCGAAGAAGATCGGGATCTGCAGCAGCACCGGCAGGCAGCCCGCGGCGGGGTTCACCTTTTCGCGCTTGTAGAGCTCCATCACCTCTTTCTGGAACTTCATCCGGTCGTCGCCGGTGCGCTGCTTGATGACCTCCATCTCGGGCTGCAGCTCCTTCATCTTGGCCATCGAGATGTAGGATTTGCGCGCCAGCGGGAAGACCAGCAGCTTCAGCACGAAGGTCAGCGCGATGATCGCCCAGCCCATGTTGCCGATCATGCCGTGCAGCCAGTGCAGCAGGCGGAAGATCGGCTTGGTCAGGAAATAGAACCAGCCCCAGTCGATGGAATCGACGAAGCGGTCGATGCCGGGATTCTCCTGATAGCCGTTGATGACCTCCCAGACCTTGGCGCCGGCGAAGAGATAGCTGGACGAGGTCCCGGTCGCGCCCGGGGCGACGGTCTGCACCGGCATCCGCGTCTCGGCCTGGTAGATGTCGGCGCCGGGGGCGTATTTCACCACCGCGGTGAAGGACTGGCCGGGGGCAGGCGCCAGCGTGGTCATCCAGTATTTGTCGGTAAAGCCGATCCAGCCATTTTCCTGCACCTCGATCAGCTGGGCCGGCCCCTCGCCCGCCATGGGGTCGAGCTTGGCCATGTCCTTGTATTTCTCTTCCAGAAGCTTGCCGTCGGTCATGCCGACCGCGCCCTCGTGCAGCACGAAGAAGTTCTGGGTGTCGGGCCTGCCGTGCCGGGCCAGAATGCCGTAGGGCGCGGCCGAGAAGGGCGCGGTCCCGGTATTCTCCAGCGTCTGGGTCACGGTGAACAGGAACTTGTCGTCAAGCTCGTAGGTGCGGCGGAAGACCTGGCCGGCGCCGTTGTCCCAGCGCAGCGTCACCGGCTGGCCGGGGGCGAGCGTCGCGCCGGATTCGACCTCCCACACCGTGGCCGGGCCGGGAACCAGCGCCGGATCGGTGCCGGCGGCGGGCATCCAGCCATAGACCGCGTAATAGGGCTTCTGCACCGCAAGCTGCGCCGCGCCGCCCGGAGCCACCGGGCTGCCTTCGGCCTGCACGGTGGTTTGCGCGGTGGGCGACAGCAGGCGAACAGAGGGGGATTGCGGATCGAGCGTCTCGCGATAGCCGGTCAGCTCGAGGTCGTCGATGCGGCCGCCCGCCAGCGAGATCGTGCCGGCCAGCGAGGGAGAGTCGATCCGCACCCGCCCGGCACCGGCCGAAGGATCGTCGCTGGTCGCGGTCGCCGCCTCAAGCTCCGGCGCCGCGCCCTGCGGCACCGCGCCCGGCGTCGCGGGCGAGCCGGTTTCGGGCGTGGTGGCGCCCTGGGTGCTGGTCGGCGTGGTATCCTGGGCAGGGGGCACCGGCTCGGGGGCGAAGAAAATCGACCAGACAAGCATGACGAGGGCCGAAAGCACCATCGCCAGGATGAGATTGCGGTTGTTGTCTTGCATTCCGGACCAGCCCTTCGTCGTCACCCCAGTCTGAGGGTTCGGGCCGCTTCAACAGAAGCGACCGGCAAAGGTCAAGGGAATTTGCCGGAAAACCGGCGCCGTCGCCACCCCGACCCCGCGACATCGGCCAGCCCGGCAACGGGCGGGCCCGGCAGCTGTCGCCCGGACGCAGCCCCGAGGTCCATGCCGGAGAAGGCCGCCCGGGCCCTGCAAGCCGCCGCCGCGCGGGCTTGGGCCCGGTGCCCGTCCGCCCGCATTCGCAAGCCGGCACCCGGTGACGCGGAAGCGGGCGGGCGCGGCGCAGGGGCCAGGCGCAGGGGCCAGGCCATGATCGCACCCTGCCCCGGTCAAGCGGCCGTCCCCGCGGGCGCTGTGCATCAGGACCCTGGCCGAGAGCCGCAAGGCAATCGGCAAGCCCATTCACGCCTTGCGGCGCAGGTCGAAGGGCGCGGGCAGGGAATGGCCGTGCGCCAGCAGGAAGTCATCGACCGCCGCGGGCTCGAGCGGCGGCGCCACCGCCGGCCCCTGCACGCCGTTGAAGCCGATCTGCGCCAGAAACGCCTGCTCTTCCTGAGTCGCGACGCCGTCGGCCAGGGTTGCCAGGCCCAGGTGCTCGGCCAGGGCCAGAATGGCCAGGATCATGCGCTGCTGGTCGGCGCGCCGGTCGCAGCCAGCGATGAAGTTGCGGCCGATCCGCACCCGGCGCATGCCAAAGCGGCGCAGGTCGTCCAGCCCGGCGCTGCCGGTGCCGAATTCGCCCAGGGCCACCGCACAGCCCGCGGTGCCCAGGCGCTGGAGGCTGGCACCGACCGGCAGACGGCCGCCGTGGCGGCCGACCGGCTCGGTCACCTCGACCTCGAGCCGCTCGGGCGGCAGGTCCTGGCGGTCCAGCTCCCACAGGATCGCGTCGGCGGTGGCCGGATCGGCCAGCGCGCGATCCGACAGCGGCAACGACAGCAGCGGCACCCGCGCCCCCATCCTGTCCCAGACCCGCAGGGCGGCAAAAGCCTGGCGCAGCACCTGCGCGGTGACCAGCCCCAGGGTTTCGTCGTCCAGGCGCGGCTGCAGTTCGGCCAGATCGCAGCTGTCCTGATCGTCCATCCGGATCCGCGGCAAAACCCGCAGCGCCAGCACCGCACCGGTGTCGCAGCAGATCTGCGGCTGGAAGAGCAGCCCGATCCGGTCGGGCGCAAGCGCGGGCAGCGCCACCGGCCCGGCTTGGGGAAGCATCTCGACAAAACGCAGCTGTCCGGCGGCCGAAAACGGGCTGCACCCCTGCAAGGCCGCGCGGCCATGGGCATAAAGTGCCGCCGCATCCTGCCGGCCCGATTCGTCGCTGACGATTACCGCATTCACCACCGGGCAGATGCGCAGGTCGGGCAGGTCCACGCCGGCCGAGCAGATGGTCTGGAGCCGCGCCAGCAGTCCCGGCACCGCCTGCTGGCGCAAAATGCCAAGCATACCCTGAATCTCGGCCGAGCCGGGACTGCGCGACTGCGGCAGCAGGCGCAGATCCGCCACCAGTCGCCGCAGCAGCCTGTCCAGCATCTGTTCCAGCATGGCCGGGCCGATGCTGGCGCGCAGCATCTCGACATTCTCGACCCGCAGCACCAGCGCAAGCCGTGCCCCGCCCCGCGCCGCCTCCCTGTTCCTGACCAGCCTTGCCAGCCGTGCCGCAACCGCCGCGATTCCGTATGCCATTCCCAGATCCGAATCTTGTTGTCCGGATCGCAGCCTAGCCCCGAGACGCTTTTCGCGCGGTTAATGTTCGCGCAGGATCGGCACGTCTTTTTCGCTAAAATCCGATGCATCCGGCATCAGCGCCGTGAAGTCGAACAGCTTCGGGTCCGGCAGATGCGAGGGGCGCACATTCATCAGCGCCCGGAACATGACCTGGCGCCGGCCGGGCGCACGCGATTCCCATTCGTCCAGCAGCTTCTTGACCTGCATGCGCTGCAGCCCTTCCTGACTGCCGCAAAGGTCGCAGGGGATGACCGGATAGTTCATCGCCCGGGCGAAACGCTCGCAATCGGCCTCGGCCACGAAGGCCAGGGGGCGCAGCACGTTCAGGTCGCCCTCTTCATTCAGCAGCTTCGGCGGCATCGAGGCCAGCCTGCCGCCATGAAACAGGTTCATGAAGAAGGTTTCCAGGATGTCGTCGCGGTGATGGCCCAAGACCACCGCCTGGCAGCCCTCTTCGCGGGCGATGCGATAGAGGTTGCCGCGACGCAGGCGCGAGCAGAGGGCGCAATAGGTCCGGCCCTCGGGCACCTTCTCCTTCACGATGGAATAGGTGTCCTGATATTCGATGCGATGCGGCACCTGACGCTCGGTCAGGAATTCCGGCAGCACGGTCGCCGGGAAGCCCGGCTGGCCCTGATCGAGATTGCAGGCCAGCAGTTCGACCGGCAGCAGGCCGCGCCATTTCAGCTCGTGCAGCACCGCAAGCAGCGTGTAGCTGTCCTTGCCGCCCGACAGGCAGACCAGCCAGCGGTCGCCGGGGCGGATCATGTCATAGGTCTCGATGGCGGCGCGGGTCTCGCGGACCAGCCGCTTGCGCAGCTTGCGGAATTCGGTCGAGGCCGGCGCACCGCGGAACAGCGGGTGAATCTCCTCTGCCGCGTCGAAGGTCCCGGTCTCGCTGGCGATATCGTCCCGCATCATTCGTCCCCGTGGCGCTTGCGCGCCCTGATTAGCATGAAAGGCGCCGCGGCGTCAGTCCCGCGGCTGTTCCGAGCCCGGCACCGGATCATGGCCATGCCCGCCCCAGGGATGGCAGCGGCAGATGCGCCGCGCCGCCAGCCAGCCGCCCCGGACCGCGCCATGCCGCTCCAGCGCCTCGAGCGCATAGGCCGAGCAGGTGGGCTGGAAGCGGCAGCCATGCCCGACCCAGGGGCTGGCGACCAGCCGATAGCCGCGCACCGGCAGCGCCAGAAGATGCGCCAGCGGGCTCATTTCCCGTGCACCCGCGCCAGCGCGGCAGCAAGATCGGCGCGCAGCTCGGCGAAATCGCGGCTGACCGTGGCGCCCGGCCGCCCGACCAGCACGTAATCCCAGCCGGGCCGAGCGGCGGCCGGCATGACCTCGCGCGCCAAGGCGCGCAGCCGGCGCTTGGCGCGGTTGCGGACCACGGCATTGCCGATCTTCCTGGAACAGGTGAAGCCGACCCGGATCGCCTGCCCCGCCTCGCCCTCGGGACGCCGGCGGGCCTGCAGCAGAAATCCGGGCATGCCCTGCCGCCGGGCCGAAGCCGCACGCAGGAAATCCGCCCGCTTGCGCAGGGTTTCCAGCCCGCCCCCTGCACCCGCCTCCGAAACGGCAGAAGCCGCCCTGTCCGGCGTCGGGTCAGCGACGGAACGGTCAGAGGCGGCAGCTTCGGGGGTGCTGTCCATCACGGCAAGCCCACGCCCTGCGGCGCAGGGCTTAGGCGCTGAGGGTCTTGCGGCCCTTGGCGCGGCGGGCGTTGAGCACGCGGCGGCCGCCCTTGGTCGCCATGCGCGCGCGGAAGCCGTGGCGGCGGGCGCGAACCAGGTTCGACGGCTGGTAGGTGCGTTTCGACATCTTTCAACTCCGGGTCAGGGCGTGCCAGGGTATGGGCCATCGGCCCACGCAAGACGCGCCGGTCATTCGAGGCCCGCTGGATAGTCGGGCCCGCCGCCCAAGTCAACCACATTGCACGGATTTCGCCGGCGCCGCAGGTTCCGGGGAACCGGGACCATGTCACGCAGGTTTGAACTGCGTAAGGACAGCCACTATGTGAAGCAGCGGCGCCGAGACCCGAGGGAATTGCAAAGCCTACCATGTCCCTGAATACCTTATCCGGCCGATTCGCCCTGCTCACGGGCATGTTCGTGCTTCTGGCCGAGTTGCTGATCCTGCTGCCCTCGATCGCGAACTACCGGCTGGATTTCCTGGAATCGCGGCTGGAGCGCGCGCAGATCGCCAGCCTTGCGCTGCTGGCGACCGACGAATCGCTGGCCTCGGACCTGGAATCCGAGCTTCTGGAGAATGCCGGCGTCTTCAACGTCGTGCTGCGGCGCAACGACGTGCGGCAACTGGTGCTGTCCTCGCCGATTCCGGGGCCGATCTCGGCCACATACGACCTGCGCGAGCAGCCGTTCTGGACCTCGATCCGCGATGCCATGGCGCAGCTGGCCGATCCGCGAAACCAGGTGATCCGGGTGATCGGCGCGCCGGTGAACCAGGCCGGCCAGCTGATCGAGATCACCACCGACACCCAGCGGCTGCGCACCGAGATGATCGATTACGGGCTGCGGCTGCTGCTGATCTCGGCCGCCTTCTCGATCCTGACCGCCATCCTGCTGAACGTGGCGGCGCAGAGGCTGCTGCTGGTGCCGATCCGGCGGGTCATCAGCCACATGACCGCCTATGCCGGCGCGCCGGAGGACGCGCGCTCGATCATCACCCCGAACGCGCGGCTGGCCGAGTTGAACGAGGCCGAGACGGCGCTCGCCGCCATGCAGCGCACCGTGACCTCGGCGCTGAAGCAGCAGGCGCGGCTGGCGCAGCTGGGCCAGGCGGTGGCCCGCATCAGCCACGACCTGCGCAACATCCTGACCACGGCGCAGATCTTCGCCGACCGGCTGGAAACCAGCGCCGACCCCGCCGTGCGCCGCGCCGCGCCGAAGCTGGTGAACTCGATCAGCCGGGCGGTGAACCTGTGCGAGACCACGCTGGCCTTCGGCAAGGCCGAGGAACCGGCCCCGGCGCTGTCGCGCTTCAACCTCTCGACGCTGGTGACCGAGGTGACCGAGGGCGAGGCGATGGCGGCGGACCGGCTGGACGGGGCCGAGCCCATCGAGTTCCTGACCGACATTCCGCCCAGCCTGACGATTCGTGCCGACCGCGACCAGCTGTTCCGGGTGCTGTCGAACCTGGTGCGCAATGCGCGCCAGGCGATCGAGGCGACGCGCCAGCCGGGCACCATCGAGATCGGCGCCGGCGAGGACGAGCAGGAATGGTGGATCCGCATCGGCGACACCGGCCCCGGCCTGCCGCAGAAGGCGCGGGACTTCCTGTTCCAGCCCTTTTCGGGCGGCTCGCGCAAGGGCGGCACGGGGCTTGGCCTAGCCATTGCGGCGGATCTGGTGCGCAGCCATGGCGGCCGGCTGGAGCTGCTGCGCAGCGATGCGGAGGGCACGCAGTTCATCCTGCACCTGCCGCGCGAGCTGGCCGGGCTTGCGCAGCGGGCGGAAGCCGCGGCGGGATAGGCTGCTCACGGCGATTTCAGGAAAAGATTTTGCCGAAGGTCATTTTTGGCCTTGCGCCCCCCCGGCCCGCACACTAAATCACCGCCTCACAGCGGACCCGTAGCTCAGCTGGATAGAGCACCAGACTACGAATCTGGGGGTCGGGCGTTCGAATCGCTCCGGGTCCGCCATTTAACATCCAGACATTATTGCGTTTTTTCACTGCTCTGCTCCTTCTTCTGGGGGCCGGTTTGCAACTGGTTTGCAAAGGCGGTGGCCGGGCTGTTCTCGAAAGCCTGAATCGCGGCCCTCGAAAGCGCAGGCGTCATCGCCATGTACTTCTCAAGAATACGGGTAGCCGATTGCAGCGTGTGCCCGGTGATCGACGCGATCTGAGGCACCTCGCAGCCAGCCTCGGCCAATAAAGTGACGGCTGTACCCCGCAGGTCATTGAAGCGCAGGAAGCGGGACTTTTCCTGCTGTGTCAGGGCCCCATAGTTCTGAGGGCGCAGCCCGCAGGCGATCATGTGGGCGGACCATTCCTTGCTCAGGGCCTTATCGTTGGCGTCGGTAAACCACGGCCGACCGTCCGCACGGGTCAGGATGTTCGTGCCCTGACGTGGCATTCCGTCCAGCATCTGCCGCAGGTTCTGCGAGGCGTGGATCGGGAGCAGGGCCTTGGTTTTCCGCTGACGCAGAAGGATGGTCGTGCCGGAGTATTGTGACCATTCCAGTCGAATCAGGTCGCCGTAGCGTTGCCCAGTATGCAGCGCCAGGATCATTGCTCGTTGCAGTTCTACCGGGGCATTAGGGTCAGGACCCATTGATTTCTGCTGGGTTGGGTGTTTCACCTATTGAAAACCGAGCAGTGAACATGTCTGATCTTTTCTGGCTGACGGATGCGCAGATGGCGCGCCTTGCGCCCTTCTTCCCGAAATC
>Ga0180222_1000796_pt1 | contig 40226 bp, 49 predicted proteins | sample eDN5th37CKraftOP_FD_151336 | JGI IMG/M metagenome (GOLD analysis project Ga0180222, IMG submission 151336) | Enriched Organic Plus compost microbial communities from Emeryville, California, USA - eDNA 5th pass 37_C Kraft OP (version 2) (version 2) ...
GCCCGCGCCAGGGATACGGCGGCTGGCCGGTTTCGCCCGCATAGGGATTGGGCAGCGCGTTCCCCTCCGGAATGTCCATCATCACGAACGGATAGAACGTCACCTTCAGGCCGCGCGCGTGCAGATCCTGAATTGCACGTACGACCGAAGCGTCGGTCGGCGTGCCGCCGAACGCGGGCCGTCCGTCATATTCGCTCACCACCGGCGCGTTTGCGCGCGTGAGCCCCGCCACCGCCCACGTGCCGCCTTGCGTCTGCTTCGCCGCGTTGTCGACCGCGGGCCGCACCAGGCATTCGCCGGCGCGCAGATCGTTGCCGAACCAGGCGACGACGAGCGACACGCTTTCCAGGTTCGGGCACACCGCCTGCAAATCGTCGAGCGAGGCTTCCCAGTCGGTCGGCGCCGATGCCACGTGCCGGTTCTCCGGCGCGTAGGCGCCCTGCCCGAGCGCACGCACCACGGGCTGCGTGTCGTAGCCGAACTCGGTCGAGCCCGGGATCAGCGTGATCGCGCGGATCATACGCTCGAGCCGGCCGACCGGCCGCACCACCTCGACGGAAATCTGCGGCATACGGTTGCCGAAATTCCCGAGCGGCAGCCGCTCGAACACGATGTAGGCGAGCCCGCGATAGGCGGGGGCCGCGCCCGCTCCTTCTTTCGCCTCGATCAGCGGATCGGGCACCTGATCCTCGGCGCCGAGATGCACGCGCACATTCAGGCCGGAAAGGTCGAGCGGCTTGCCGTCCGCCCATACGCGACCGATCTTCGCTACCGGCCCTTCGCACAGACCGACGGCGAAATTCGCGAAGTACGAATAAGTCGTCGTGGTGGTGCGTGGGCCGGAGCCGCCCTTGCCGCCGCCCGCGCTTTCCGTGCGCGTCGCGATCACTTCTTCCAGGCGCGTCGCCCAGATCACCTGGCCGGAGAGCCGCGCGCGGCCATAGAGGCGCGGGATCGCTGCGCCCTCGGTCGAACCCATCACCTCGAGGTCTTGCAGGCGCGGACCTTCGACACTTCTCCGCGCGTTGTCGCCGAACAGCGCGCGGTCGATCGCGCCGCCCGCGAGCGCGCCGATCGCGCGCCCCGCAATCGCGCCCACGGGTCCAAGCGCGCCGCCGAGCGCATTGCCGGCGAAGCTCAACAACAATGAAGCCATGCAAGGATTCCGATTTGTAATCGTTCATGCGCGCCCGGGTTAAATCCGGGCGCGACCCGCGCACCCAGCCACCGTCGCGGCGATGCGCTGGATCGCCCGGGTCGTCAGGTGCGAAGACGGCGCGGAGCCCGCCATCGGGCCGCGCTACGCGCGGACCCGTTGGCCTTTGCCCGGCGATGAGGACTGGATTTCTTCTGGCCGGAAAGCGCGGCCGTGCCGCTATTGCGCCGCGGGCTGCACGTCCTGCTGCTGCTGACGGATCGCAGTGCGGAGCTTCTCCAGCTCCTCGTGCGCGGCCGCGCGCTCCTGCCCGATCTTGTCGAGCTCCGCGCGCCGTTCGGCGATCTCCTTCTGTGCCGCTGCGAGGCGCTCGCGCGCACCCTGCAAATCCTGCTGTGCCGCTGTCAACTCCTTCGTGCGCGCGGCGGACTGCGCGCTCAGATCGGCGAGCGACTGCTCGACGCGTCTGGTCTCCGCGGCAAGCTTCTCGCGCGTCTCGTTCAGCCCGGTGAGCGCCGTCTTGATCGCCGCCTGCTCCTTCCCGGCGGCCTCCAGCGCGGCTTGTGCCTCGGCGCGCGACTGCTCGAGCTTGCCAAGCTCAGCTTTGGCATCCGCCGCGCGCTTTTGAATCGTTTCCAGGCTTCCCTGCGCCGCCTCCAGGCGGGCGATTTCCGCGCCGTGCTCGTTGCGTTGCGCAAAATATGCCCACACCAGCCCGAGTACGGCGACCCAACCGACCAAGGCCAGGACCGCAAGCGACATGGGCACGGGCCGGCGTAATTCGCGCTGCAGGATATTCGCACTCGGTTGGATGCGGCTGCTATCGCTCATGGCGGCCTCCCAGCGTGAATTCACACTGCAACGGATATGGCGGGCGCGGTCAAGATGCGGCGCAACCAGACCGGGGGTGCGACGGAACTTTCAAGCTTCGCATGTCGATGGCGCCCACAAGAGGATGCCGCGGTCATGGCAATCCCCGCCCGTCTTGATCGACTGAACAAAAGCCCCGGACGATGGTCGGGGGCTCTCCATGCCGCAACGACGAAGACGTCCGGTCGGCTACATCGGCCCCGTCGCGAAGCGGTAGTTCACGCCCCACTTCACGACATGCATGTCCTGATCGATGTCGACCGGCAGCGGCGAGTTCGGAAACTGAACACTATCCTCTCCGAAGTCGAGGTAGCTGTATTCGAGCTTGGCCGACCAGCTGTTGCCGAAGTCATATTCGTAGCCCACGCCGACGGTCCAACCCGATCGGGTTTCGCCGCTGCGGACCTCAAGTGGCGGAATGGGCGCGCGCGCAATGTGTTCTTCGTGCACCCAAGCAGCGCCGCCTTTCACATAGAAAAGGCCCGGCCCCGAAGCGTAACCGATGCGGCCGGTCAATGTCGCCAGCCAATCCATTTCACTGCTGAATGAGGTGACGACCAGGATAGGAACGCTGCCGTCTGCGTTGGTCCATGAAATGTCGGCTTCCACACCCCACACCCACGGACCGGACTGCACATTAAAACCGATCTGACCGCCGGCGAGGAAGCCGTCGACGTCATAGTCGATAGGACTCGGAGGTGGGGTTGGCGTGGTCCAGTTCGTATTGCCCCAACCATATCCGATATGCGCGCCCGCATAGAAGCCGGTCCAATTGAAGACCGATATCGCCGGGGCTTTGTAGGCGGGCGTCGCCGGAAGATCGGCTGCAAGAGACGCGGAGACGGAAAACGAGAATGCGAGAACGGAGATTGGAGCGAGAAAGCGTGACCTCACGACTGCCTCCTTGAATCGCATGCATTCAGCGCGCAGTCGTGCTGCCGCACGGAAACGTCCGGACGATCGCCGCCGCTGCGTGCAAAAAGACCGTACAGTCAGAAGGATGTCTTGCTTATTCGTCCTTCCGCCTGAGCCACGGTCGGATTCGAATTGCAACGCTAGGATAATGCAGCCTGCAACCAGGACTAGTGCACGAAAGTCACTGTGGAAAAGGGAACGGCTCGCAAAGCGACGGCGAGATTTGACTGCATTAGCGTACGCGACACGGATCATGGAACTTCCCAAGCTGATTGGAGCGAGGCCGTTCAGCCCGCGCCGGGAAACCGGAACGCGAAGGCAAGCCGTCGTCGCCAGAACGGCGCGAAGTGAACCTCCGCCACCGCGGCGCCGTCGTAAGCATGAATCATGCGATCGTCTGCGACGAGGATCGCCGCGTGCTTCGCCGGCAGGCGCGGGCGCCAGCGGAACAAAAGCACGTCGCCGGGCGTCGCATCTTCGGGCGCGATTTCGACCAGATGGCGCCGTGCTGCCGCCGCCAATCTTTCCTCGCCGCTCGCCTCCGCCCAGTCGGAGGAATACGCCGGCATCGATTCCGGTTCCGCGCCATGGACCGCGCGCCACACGCCGCGCACGAACCCGAGACAATCGCAGCCGACGCCCTTGAGTGACGCCTGGTGGCGATACGGCGTGCCGATCCAGCTCCTCGCCTCGGCGACGATCCATGGGCGTGTTGCGGACATCGCAGGTTCCGTCCCTCGTCTCAAATCGGAAAGATCGCGGCCGGCGGCCCCCATGGGAACGGCCGTGACAGATTTGCGTTACAGACTTGCGTTGCACGGGGGATGGGGCTGAAGGGGGTACGCGGGGGACCTGATCGTGCTGACAATGCCACGTGCCACCAGACAAGAAACCGACGGTGAATTCAGAGATTGGCTTCGCCAAGCAATGGAGAGGGAGCGAAGCTCCGACCTGCCGCCGGAAGAAGCAGACATCTCGCGCCCACGCTTCGATGACCCCGAGGTCCGGCGGCGCATTGCCGACCTGATCAGCAGGATCGCCGAAAAGCCGAAGCACAAGCGGCGCTGATCCTCGTCAGCGAACCGGCGTTCCGTCGTTTCCGGGCTCGCCCGGGACCGTGTAGGCGACCACGAAATCATTGCCCGGCATGTGCGGGAAGCCGCGAAAGTTGATCGCGTTCGCGAACTTGTTGCGACACGTCTCGAATCGCTTGTCGCAACCGGCTGTCACGACAAACAAATCCCCCTCCGCGAGCGGCGCCGGCATCCGCTGCCAGAGTGCGAGCCGCACCTCGCCGGGTTCGGCGCGGTGCTCCTTCACTTCGACCGAAAGGCCCGCGTTCGGCCCGGCGGAGAACGTGAGCTTGCCGCGCGTGAACCAGCCGTCCGCGAACGCATCGAGGCCGGCGACGCGGACGAGGCTTCCGCCTTCCACCGCGAGCACGCTCCCCTCGCCGCGAAACGCCGGGCCGCCGAGATCGACGCCGCAGCGCGCATCGCCAAGATCGGCGTCGCAGGTGGCGGCATAGATCCGGCCGCGCTCTTCGTTGAGGCGCGCGGCGAGCCCGCGCACTTCGGCGGCGAAGGCCGCGCCTTCGCGGCGCACCTCGCCGAGATGACCGGCGCGCAAAAGCAAACGCTGCTCCACGTCAGTCCAGTTGACGAGAAAGAGTTCGATACCCGCGTTGTCGTAGCGGCCCGCGGCGAGGTCGGCTTCGTTCAGGCTTTCCGCCGCGAGCGCGCCGTGCACTTCGGTGCCGGTGACAGCCAAGCCGAAGCGCGCTTCGAGCTCCGTGCCCTCGAAGCCGGTGCCGGCGCGGAACGTCGTGCCGTCGAAAACGAGATCCTCGTCGTGATCGGTGAAACCCTGCACCACGCCGTCGCCGCGCGTCAGCCGCCAGCAGCGGCAGGTCGTCGTGGCGCCGGACGCGAGGTGTTCGGCGAGTGCGGGAGATACGGTGCGCATTAATTCTTCCCTCGTCCCGGATGCGACGAAAGGCGCGAGCCGGGACCGTTCGCGGCTAAGGATGACGGTCCCGGTTAAAGCCTGATCTCAACAATCGGAATCGACGGAATCTCCCCCGCCGCGAACGCGGCGAGATCGACCTCCAGAAAATCCGTGTCGAAGCGCGCGGGCACGTCGAACAGAAATCCCGCCGTCACCGCCGCGCTTTCCGGCGGCTCGTGGCCCGCGCGGAAGACAATCAGGCCCGTCGCCGGATCGCTGTCGAAGTCGACGCCCTCCTCCGCCTCCTCGCCGTCAACCGCGACGCGGATCGTGCCGGCGACCGGCTTCACGATCGGGCGCTGATAGGGCGCGTGCTCGGCGCCGTAAGTCTTGATGAGCGGGAAGCTCACGCGCGCGCCATCGCCAACGCCGAGCACCTGGTCCTGAAAAGAGGGCGCGGCACCCGGCAGCGCCGAAGAATGATCGAGCCGGTCGCGCCAGCGGAAGCCATAGAGCCGCCCGCGCCGCTCCTCGAAGAACGCCACCACCTCGGACAACGCATCGAGCGACTTCACGCCGTAACCTGCGTTCCAGCGCCGCCGCGCGTGCGCCCAGCGGGCATTGCGCTCCTCGCGGCCCGAGCCGACGGTGACGATCTCGGTGCGCCGCTCCGGCCCGCCGCGCGCGCCGAGGGCCACGTCGAGCGGAAACAGGATTTCGTGAAAGGCGGGCATCAACCATCCTCGTCGTCCCGGGCGAGCGCCGCGATAGCGACGCGAGACCCGGGACCGTTTTCAGCAAGACTGCACGCGGTCCCGGCTCTCGCCGCTTCGCGGCTCGGCCGGGACGACGGAAGTCAGAGACTCCGCTCCCCCCGCGCGACGGCGCGGGCGATGGCGCCGGAGACATAAGCCTCCGAGCGGCGGAAGCTCGCCGCATCGGGCGTCGAGATATTCACGGTCACGCTCATGGGGCGCGCGTCGCTTTCCGCGCGCACGCCGAGGCGGCCGTCGGCGCCGCGCGCGAGCGGCAGGATCGCTTCCGCGCCGCGCTCGCCGGCGACGCCCAGCGAGGGAGCGAGCGGGAAATAGCTCGGCGTCGCGATCACGCCGCCCTTGGCGAACGGCATAACCGGCGGCGTACCCACCGCGCCGCCAGGACCGGACGAAAGGAAATTCTGCAGGAGCCCCGCAAAGCCCTGCTCGATCGGCTTGAACGCCGCGCCGATCGCCATGCCGGAGAGCCGCAACGCGAGCGAGCGCAACACGTCGCCGAAATCGCGGCCGCGCACGATCGCGCCTTCGAAGGCGCGGCTCAGCGAACGACCGAAGCCTTGCGTAAGCGCGTCGGCTTCCGCGATTTCGCGGCGGAACGCGCGTGCGTCGGCGTCGATCGCAATGGAGATGCCGTCGAGTTCGGTCATGGACTTCCTCATGCCCCGGATGCAGCGCAACGCGCAGCGGCGCGCTGCTGATCCGGGGCCTCCTACGCGTTCATTTTTCTGGTCCCGGGTCTGCGCCGCACCATTACGTGTTGCGGCGTGCCCGGGACACGGGGATCACATCATCCTGATCGGGAAATCTCTGCATCAACGCATCGAATGCCGCGCGGTCGAGCGGCGGCGCGGGATCGCCGTAGAGGCCGCGCAGCGCCGCCGCGAATTCGCGCGGCGTCATTTTCCAGAATTGCTCGGGCGAAAGCCGCAGCACGCCGATCCCGATCGCGAGCCCCTGCTGCCAGGGGAATGGCTGAGGATTCATAGAATCACCGTCATCCTGAGGTGGCCGAGGGAAGCGAGGCCCTCGAAGGATGACAGCCCCGCTAACGCGTCATCCTTCGAGGCCCGCCCTTCGGGCTCGCACCTCAGGATGACGCCTACACAATGTGCCCACTACTCTTCTGCTGCCGTGCCGCCGAACGTCGCCGCCAGCAGCTCGCTCACGATCCGCACATAGCCCGCGGCGCCGCCGGGCGCAGCGAGCCGCGCCACTTCTTCGTCCGAGATCTCGGCGCCCGCGCCGCGCAATCCGCAGCCGATCACCTTGATCGCGTCGCGCGCGCTCATGCGGCCCTGCTCGAAGCGTTCGGCGAGCGTCACGAGGTCGTCCGCGCCGAACGCCGACTCCAGCTCCGCGAGTGCGCCGAGCGTCAGCACCAGCGTGCGGCGCTCGCCGCCGAGCTCGGCTTCGATCTCGCCGCGATGACGGTTTGGCATTTTTATCTCCGTTCTTCGTCATTGTTTTCCTCGTCATGCCCGCGACAAGCGCGGGCATGACGAATCAAATTAGAGCGTCGTGAAGCTGATCTCGCCCGCGCTTTCGAGCGTGATCTCGAAGGCTACCTCGCCGTCGTGCGCGCCGGAAAACTCAAGGGCCGCGATCTGGAACGGCCCTTCCACCGTGCCGAAATCCGGAATCACGATCTGGCAATCCTTCACGACACCATCGAAGAACGCCGCCCGCACTAGCGCGTCGGACGCCGCGTCCTTGAAGATGCCGGCACCCGCGACGCTCGCGCGCTTGACGCCCGCGCCGGCAAGCAGCTCGCGCCAGCGGCCGGCGCTCTCGGCGTGCGTCACGTCCACGGTCTGCGCATTGAACGCGAGCGTCTTGGTGCGCAGGCCGGCGACGGTCGTGAACGCATCGCCGTCGTGCATCTTCAGCAGCAGGTCCTTGCCTTTCTGGGCGGGCATTCTCTTTTCCCTTCGTCTTCCCGGCCAAGCGAGCGTGCGCAAGCACGCGAGCGCGAGCCGGGACCGTGTGCAATTCTATGAAGACGGTCCCGGATCGCTGCCTTCGGCAGCGTCGGGGACGGCGGTTAAATGGGCTCCGTCAGCGCGCGCAGGCGCACGATGCCGTGGTAGGTGCGGCCGTCGGCCTCGCGGCGGACGTCGGCGACCACGAAGCGCAGGTTCGCCAGATGATGACCATCCAGCGAAAGCGGCGCGTCGACGAGCGCCTCGAGCACCGCGCCGGCGATCACGTGCGCTTCCCTGTGGCCGCCCTGGCGCGACCAGACATGCAGCGTGAGGGCGTGCTCGTCGCCCTCCTCGGTCGCGGTCGAGCCGTCGCTGATCACGTCCTCGTCGAGCGTCACATAGGGAAGTGCGGCACCGCGTGGCGGCTCGTCATAAATTTTCTCCCCGCCAAGCAGCGCGGTGAGCGGTGAATCGTTCCTGAGCGCGTCGCAGATCGCGGCGCGCAGCGAGACGGCGGAGGCTGTCATTCAGCAATTCCTGCTTTCGAATTGCCCTCCCCCTCTCCCTCGAAAGCGCTCACGTCGTTCGCGCTTTTTCTTCCCTCTCCCCCTCCCGAATTCGGGAGGGGGAGAGGGAAGAAGAGTTCGCTACCGAAGGAAGCGAACTCTTCCGGAGAGGGGGTGGGCCGTGAAGTCGCTGCGCGCTCGCCTGGAACGACGTTTCATTTTTTTGAAAGCATGCGGGCGACGGCGGTTCGCACCGCCGCCCGCACTCGGGCGCGCGCCGCGGGGAGGACGGACGCGAGCCAGGGCGCGGGAGCGCGGTCGAGCGTGCCGAGCTCCTGCGCAACGGCGGCGGGGTCGCGCGTGCCAATCAAGAGGCGACCGGCCGTCCGTTCGCGCGCGAGCGGCGCGGCGACGCCCGCCGCCTCCCACGCCCGCTCGGCCTCACGGCCGAGGGCTTCCGCCGCCGCGTCAAGCGCCGAGGCGGCGAGCGGTTCTTGCAGGCGCGCGAGCCGGCGCACACGCTCCGCGCCGGCAGGACGCGCCGCGATCTTCACGGGCGTTCCTCGGTGACGAGGCATTGGAGGAAGCGGCCGCGCTCGTCGGGGTCATGGATCGCCTGGATGGCGAACGTGCGCTCTCCGAGGCGGAAGCGATGATTGAGCGTGAGCCCGCTCCGTTGGCGCAACGTGACGCGGTGCGTCACGCGCGCGACGCGGCGGTCGGCGATCACGGCTTCGCTTGCGCTCGCGGGCTCGATCGCGGCCCAGATCGCGCCGAGCGAGGTCCAGGTGCGCACGACACCGCCCGCGCCGTCCGGCGTTTCCTCGGGCGCTTCAAGCGTCAGGCGATGGCGGAGTGAGGCGATAGACGTCATTTCGGAAACGTTCTCCGCTCATTCCCGCGAAAGCGGGGACCCAAGGCAGCAACTGCGGTGCTTGCCGCTCTGGATTCCCGCTTTCGCGGGAATGAGCGGAGCGTGTGGCTTGATTCGAAATTCGCGTCAGATCGAAATAACGCGAAACGGTGCGATGAGTGATGCGACGGCACCGGGCAAAGCATCGGTACGCACCTCCTCGCGGTGCTCGTAAGCGCGCGCGAGCAAGAGCCGGATCGCTTGCACGAGCGGCGCGGGCACATCCTCCGCGTCGCCGTAACCCGCGGTCACGTCGAGCTCGATGCCCGCGAGCGCCCTTCCCGGCTCGGCAACGTTCGCCCGCCCGAAAGCGATGACGCCGGGAACCGAAGCCGTGTTCAGCGTGAACGCGTCGACATCGAGCGCCACCGGCGTTCCATCCGCCGCGAACACGCGCGCGGCTTCCAGGGTGCGCAGCGGGTTCACCGGCGAGACGATGCGGCCCGACGCGGGCCAGCGGTCGAGCACGACGCGCCAGGTCTGCGAGACGAGCACGCGGCGCGTCGTCACCTCCACGACGTTGCGCGCGGCGGCGATCAGCGCCGCGATCAGCGCATCATCGCCGTCGTGCTCGACGCGGAGAAACTGCTTTGCTTCGGCAATCGACAACGGTTCGCCCGCGGACGGGGTCAACAGGATTGTGGGCATCACGTTTCTTTCCTTTATCCCTCATGGCCGGGCTTGACCCGGCCATCCAGCGTCAGGCGAGGCAATGTGGCGATTCCGTCTGAATCGCCGGGTCAAGCCCGGCGATGAGGAGGTCTGTGTGTTGACGCAAGCTCCGCGCGCAGCCACAACACCGCCCCGGAGAATTTCATGCGCCTTGCCGCCCGCGTCCTGCTTGCACTTTCGCTGCTCATGCCCCTGCCCGCTTCCGCGCTGATCGGCGGCAAGCCGGCACCGGCCGGAATCGCGTCACAGGCGGCGCTCATCGTGTCCACGCGCGGCGCGTCGTGCACGGGCGTCGTGCTCACGCGCGACCTCCTGCTCACGGCGGCGCACTGCGTGCAGCCGAAGGCGGACTATGCGGTGGTCGTGTTCGAGAGCGCGGGACCGAAGCTCGTGCCGGCGACCCGGATCGCGTTGCACCCGCGCTTCGATCCCGAGCACTTCCGCACGCGCAAGCCGACGCCCGATCTTGCGATCGTGAAACTGTCCTCGCCGCTGCCGGCGAGCTTCCGTGCGGCACAGCTCTCGCGCGACATCGTGCAGCCCAAACCGGGCGACGAATTCGTGCTCGCCGGCTACGGCATCGCCGCCGAGAGCGACGAAAAGTCCGCGGGCAAGCTCCGCACCGTGACGCTGCCAGCGATCGGCAACACGATCGACAGCACCGGTGTCATTATGGTGCGGCTCTCGGCCGGCGGCGGCAAAGCGGCAGGCGCCTGCACCGGCGATTCCGGCGGCCCCGTATATAAAGAGCGCGAAGTCGCCGCGGTGATCGGCTGGTCCACCGGCGCGAAGGGCCGCGCCTGCGGCCACGTCACCGGCGCCACCCTCGTCGCGCCACAGCTCGGCTGGATCGCCGAGACCGCCCAGGCGCTCGGGAGCAGCATCGGCAACTGAACGGCTGCCGCGCCGGGCCGGTGGACCGTTATCGTCATTGCGAGGCGCGCAATGCCTCGCAATGAACGAAAGGAATTGACAGGCTCCCCGGCGCCGATCACTCCGCCGCGAACTTCAGGAGCTTGATCGCGTCGAAGTCGGCGACGCCGCCACCCACGCGCTTCGTCACGTAGAACAGCACGTAAGGCTTCGCCGAATAGGGATCGCGCAGCACGCGCACGCCCACGCGGTCGACCACGAGATAGCCGCGGCGGAAATCGCCGAACGCCACCGAGAGCGAATCCTCGTCGATGTCCGGCATGTCCTCGGCTTCGGCGACCGGGAAGCCCATCAGCGTCGCCTGCCCGCCCGCCACCGCCGGCGGCTGCCAGATGTAGTTGCCGGCGTCGTCCTTGAGCTTGCGGATCTCGGCTTGCGTCCGGCGGTTCATCACGAACGTGCCGTTCTGGCGGTAGCCCGCCTTCAGCGCATAGACGAGATCGACGAGGGCGTCGGACGGATCGCTCGCGGCGAAGCCGCCGTCGGCGCCCGTGAGCACGAAGCCGAGCTTGCCCCACTCCCAGTCGCTCTCGGCGACGGTGGTGTAGGCGAGAAAACCCTTCGGCTTGTTGGTGCCGTCGCCCGATACGAACGCCGTGCCTTCCTGTTCCGCGAACACCGTATCAATCTCGCTCGCGATCCACTCGTCGATGTTGACGGCGCTGTCGTCCAGAAGCGTCTGCGTCGCCGCCGGCATCGCGTAGAGCTCCATCGTGGGGAACGCCAGCTCGGCGAGCGTCGGGCTCGTGGTCTGCGTGCGCGCCGCGGTCTCGGCGACCCAGCCGCTTGCAGCACCCGTGACAAGGAACGGCTTGCGATAGACGTTCGACGACACCTCGCGGTGGCCGGCGATCGCGCGGATCGGGCTCACCTGCGAAAGCCGGCGGCCGATCTCGCGCTCGGTCTCCTCCGGCACCAGGAAGCCGCCGTCGGCCCCGCTGTTCGTGGAGACCGCGAGCGCCTTGCCTTCGAGACGCTTCAGGCCGCTCGCCTCGCCGTGGCGCACGTAGGCGTCGAACGCCGAACGGTGCTCGAGCTCGGCGGCGGAGAGCACCTTATCCTCGCGCGCGAGCGCGGGCCGGCGCGATTTCAGCACGAGCTCGTCGAGCACGCGCTTGTTGGCGTCGAGCGCCATGCCGATCTTCATCACCTTCTCGTCGGTGAGCGGATCGGCGGCCTTGTTCTCGATCTCCTTGATGCGCTCCTCGTTCTGCTCCTTGAAGGTCTCGAAGTTGCGCATGAACTCGTCGAACGCCGACGCGAGATCGACGGACTTGGTTTCGGGCGTGGCGGGGATGGTTTCCATGTTGTGTCCTCGTTGAAAAAAGTATGCCTCACCCCGCGGAACGCGAACTTCGTTTGCGCCTCGAAGGATGACGACACAGAACTGTCGTGACGCGTTCCCTCAGATTCCTCTTAAAGTCGAACGTTCTGTCCGAAGATTTTTCCGCGGCATGCCGGAACGCTCGTTCGCCGCAACGATTGACGGCGGAGAACGGCCGCGCCGGGCGGCGCCAACGCGCGCCCCGCCACAACGGCCGGTTCTTCAACCCGCGATTTCACAGGAGACGAAGATGACTGGACTGAAATCCCTCCTCGCCGGTTCCGCCACGCTCATGCTCGTTACCGTCACCGTCGGCGCGCACGCCCAGGATCAGCAACTCTCCGAGCAGGAGGTGGAGGCTTTTCTCGAGCAAACCGAGCAGTCGATGACGCAGGCGGTCCAGAATGCGGACTTCGACAAGGTGCTCGACTGGACGGAAAACCGCATTGCCGAAGACGCAAACTTCTCGATGGCTCTCGAGATCTTCGCCGGCGACGAGCGCAAGGGCTTCACCTCGCTCTCGCTCTCCAAGGAAGATCTGGTCAAGCTCGGCGGCATCTCCGCGGGCGTTCTTTCCGGTATGAAAAAGGATGCGATCGAAGACTATTCGCTCGAGATCGAGATGACGGACTTCACACCGATCGGCCCGAACGCCGCCTTCGTACAAACCAAGATGACGGAGCGCGGCCGCATCGCGTTTCCCCCGATGGCTTCCAGTCCGACGCAGGACGAGCAAGGCGCATCGACCTCCGCGCAGCAGAGCGGCGCCGCCGACACGCAGCCGCGCGGGCAGGCCGGCGGCCAGGCCGCGGAGATGGAGGGAACGGTGCAGTGCAGCCACATCATCCAGCGCAGCGAAGGTTCACAGGACCTGCAAATGGGCCTCACCAATTGCAAGGGCGAAGCGCGGATCGGGATGAACTAGTATCGCCCGTACGACAGCTTAGGCGCGGAAGGCCGCGGCAGCCCTTCTGATCGCCGCAGCGAGCCGCGCATCGCCATCGTTCTTCACCGCGGAGACGCGCGCCTCGGGCAGCATCGGAAAGGTGACGACGGAGATCTCCCAGAGATCCACGCGCGAGAGCCTGCGCACGCCGGACTTCGGATCGTTCCTGCCCGCGACCGTGCGGAAGCCAATGGAGAGTCCGTCGAGCGCGCCCGCGCGCATGAGCGCCAGCACCTCGCGGCCGCGCTCGACCTCCGGCAGAATGCGTCCGCGCGCGAACAGGCCGTGCGCGTCCTCGCGCACTTCCAGCCACACGCCGATCGGCTCCGCCGGGTCGTGCTGGAACAGCATCTTGATCCCGCGCGGTCCGCGGCGCGCCAGGCTTTCCGTGAAAGCGCCGGGCAGCACGAGGTCGCGGCCGAGATCGACCACGTTGAAACGGCTCGCGTAGCCGGAGAACGTCCCGTCCGGCTCCACCGCCTTGAGATCGCAGGCGACGGCTTTGGTTTCGTGTGCGCTTGGAGTCATCGTTGCGCTTTCTGTTTGGTTGACCCTCCCCCTCTCCCTCGTTCGCGCCGGCTTCGCCGTCGCTCACTCTACCCTCTCCCCCTCCCTGTTCAGGGAGGGGGAGAGGGAAAGTTGGGGTCGCGGCCGAAGGACGCGAGCCCAACAGGGAGAGGGGGGTGGGCGGAAAAGTTTTATGATGCGTTCTAAACTCTCGTCCGTGGCCGGCGCGGCGCGGGCCGCTTATGCCCGTTGCCGACATAACGGCGCTTGCGGGCGGTGCGCGGCGCACTTGCGTGTTTTACAGGCGTGCGCACGGCATCGAGCCGCTGCAGCGTCTCCACGAACTCGCGGAACACTCTCGGCGCTTCGGACTTCTGCGTCTTTGCCTGCGCCTCGCGCGCATAGGGCGGGCGCGAAAAGAACGAGCGGATGCGCGGGGGCATTCGGTTTCTCTCCAATATCGTCATCCTTCGAGGCTCGCGCCCACGCTCTAAACGCCGATCTCGGGTAAACCCGAGATCGGTGGGCGCTCGCACCTCAGGATGACGATTTCTCCTGGTTGCGATCCCTGTGCCGCGCATTGAACCTTGCGAGCTCGCGTACGAATTCATCAAAGCGGCGCGACGCCGCCGCAAGCTCCTTCAGCGCATGCGCGGCGAGCGCGCTCGCGCCCGCCGCCCAGAGAAAGAGCGCGAGGTGCGCGAGATCGCCGCGCTCGGCGAAGGTGCGGATGATCGAGTCCATCTCCCCCTCCTCTGCGCAAGAACAGGAACCTCACGCGCGCTTTCGCATTTTCCCTCTGTAGCCCCGGGGCGCGCGCATGCGCCCCACGACCAACGAAGGGAGCACAGCATGGCAAGCGCCAAGCAACGCAAGGCCGCACGACGCAATGTCAAAAAGGCACAGCGCGCGTGGCGATCCATGAGCCGCCGCCAGCACAGCCGTTCGCAGCCCGCGGGCCGCTCGCGCCGCCGTCCCGGCACCGGCGGTGGTGGCGCGTACTACCGTATCGAGGTCCGCCCGCGCTCGGAGTTCGTCACATTCCGCACGCAGGACGTCGGCCGCTCCGGCCATACGCAGCGGCTCGCCGGCAAGCGTTCGAGCGGGAGCTGGGACACGAAATCCTGGCTCGTGCGCAAATCCGACGCGCACGTGGAACGCGGCCGGCTCGTCATCGACGACGCCGATGCCAAGAAAGCGCTGCGGCAGATCCGCGGGCCGATCGAGCACGTGCGCGGCAACATCTTCCGCGCCAAGCCGCGCAAGGACGTGGCCGAGCGCAGCAAGCCCACGCCCGCGCAGCGGCGGGCGCGCAAGCGCAACATCGGCAAAGCGCAGCGCGCGCGGCGCAGCCGCGCGGCGTGATCCTCGCTCGCTCAACACCGCTCATTCCCGCGTGATCCCCGGGGTCAAGCCCGGGGAGGAATCCAGAGCAGCTTATGCATTCAGTTGTGGCTCCTGGGTCCCCGCTTTCGCGGGGACGAACGGAGTAAGTCGGCGAAAGCAAGTTCTCTCTCTAACCCCGCGGCCCGTAGCCCACGGCCGCGCGCTTTTCCTCGTCGGTGAGGAAGTCCGCCTCGTTCACGCGCTTCCAGAGCGACTCGCGCTCCGACGCGAGCGCCGAGACCTGATCGAGATCGGGCACAAGCCGTAAACCCGGCCCCTCCCCGATCGGCGCCGCCGCGAATGCAGGCGCCAGCCAGGCCGCGAGCGCATCGAAGATGCGGCCCGCGAGCGGCAGCACGGTCTGACGATAGAGCGCGCGGTTCGCCTCCGCGTAGTTGGCATACGTGTTGTCGCCGGGAATGCCGAGCAGCATCGGCGGCACGCCGAAGGCGAGCGCGATCTCGCGCGCCGCCGCGTTCTTCGCCTCGATGAAATCCATGTCCTTCGGCGAGAGCGAGAGCGCCTTCCAGTCGAGCCCGCCTTCCAGAAGCAATGGCCGACCGGCATTGGCCGCGCCTTGGAAGTTGCCTTCGAGTTCCTGCTTCAGCCGCTCGAACTGTTCCTCGGACAGATTGCCGCCGCCCGCGGAATAGACGAGCGCGCCGGAAGGCCGTGCCGCGTTGTCGAGGAGCGCCTTGTTCCAGGCGGCCGCCGCGTTGTGCACGTCGAGCGCTGTGCCCGCGGCCTCGAGCGGCGCGAAGCCGTAGTGATCGTCGCTCGGATGAAAGAGCGAAAAATGCAGGATGGGCGGCGGCGTCTCGCGCATGTCGAAGCGGACGCTCCGGCCCGCCACACTATACTCATAACTCTCCGGCCAGCCCTCGGCGCCGGGCACGAGCTTCATGCGGTCCGGGCGCAACGCGTGCAGTTCGCGCGGCGCGCCCGCGACGGAGACGAGCTCGAGATAGGCGTTGCCGGAAACGAGCAGAAAGCCCGCGACCGACTCTAGCAGCTCGGCGCCGGCCTGGCGTGGATTCGGTCGTGCCAGGAGATCGAGCAAGGGATGCGCGTCGAGCTCGCGCGAGCCCTGCATCAGCACGAGCGGCAGCCCGGCGATCGCTTCCGCGACCATGCGCACGCAGCGATAGGCCACGGGATTGCGCTGATAGCCCTCGCGGGCGAGCTGCGCGTAGTCGCGCGGGGTCCAGCGCGCCCTGCCCTCTGCGAAGAGTGCGAGCAACGCGCCGGTGCGGGACGCCTTCTGCTCGGGCGGTTCCTGCCGAGCACGACGAAGCAGATTGCGAAGTGAGATTTGCATTTCAAGATTCTCTGTCAATCGCCGCGTGCGCTTCATTCTTCGTCATCACCGGGCCGCGCCGGCCCGCGAGCATCTTCGCGAGCGGTCGCCGGCGCGAGACCCGGTGATCCATGTCTTCTGGGCGGAGCAGCCAAGACGTGGATGGCCGGGTCTCGGCGCGCCAAACGCCCGCTCTCGCGGGCGGGCGCGCCGGCCCGGCCATGACGATTGAATTCTATGAGGCGCATTCGCGCTCGGCCGGGATGACAAATGAAAGCGGCCGCCGGTTCATCACCCGCGGCCGCGAACGCAATTCTTCAGCGTGGCATTACATTGACACAGCAGCACCGCGCTGTCAAGGACTAATTTCCTATAAATATCCACACGACGTTTCCCGGGCGCAGCGTGAGCGAAGCGAATGATGCGCTGCAGACCCGGGATCGCATGAGATTGCCGCACACCTTTGCGGTCCCGGATCAGCGGCGCACCGCCATAGCTCGTCGAAGATGCGCGTGAACGCGCTTGTGGCGCTGCGCCGCATCCGGGAGACGTCTATCCGCGGCTCACCACCGCGACGTCGGCCCGATCGGCGCGGGCGGCAGGAGCGGCTCCACTTCCACCGCACGGCCGTACGGCTCGTAGGGCACGTCCGGATACTGCTCCTCCACGACCGTCTCGTTATAGACCACGCGCGGCGCTCGGCGCGGCGCGATCTCGGCTGGCTGATACTCGTATTCTTCTTCGTAATAGCGCTCGCCGTACGCGGGCGGCGGATACGCAGGCGAATAGCCGTAGTGCTTATGGCGCTTCACCGGCTGGACGACCACGCGATATTCGCGCGTCTCGCCATAATGCTCGGGCGCCGCGGGCGTGCGGTATTCATAGTATTCGCCGTAGCGCGGCCGCGGCTCCGCGGGCGCCTGGTAATCGTAGCGCTCGCCGTAGCGGTAATCGAGATCGGCGCTTTTCGCTGGCTCCGCGATCGAGAACGCGGCCAACGCCGCCGCGCTCAACACCGACGTTCCGGCAATGCGTGCGAGATTTCCTCGCGACGCGAACCCTGTGAACATGCTCATCTCGGCCTCCGTCTCCCGAAGCGTGATCGTTCGGGTTTTGCGGAAGCGTCTTCCCGCATTGCGGCCGCCCGATGGAGGCTCTGTGTTGTCCGCGCGCCCGGCTTGTGGCGGCGGTGTTGCGCCGGTGTTCCGAAGCGGGACGGCACCGCAGTTCTCAACGCCAACAACTTCTCATGGCGGCGGAAACGTGTTCGGCGGCAGATCCTTGTTGGCGATCCACCGAAGACAGGAACGCCATCGAACTCCGCTACCCAAACCGTTCCTTCGTGGCGGGGCCATGTTTCGTTCCCAAACAGATCGCGCCGGCTATGAACAGCGCAATATGCTGCAATCCAAGTCGGGCCATCGAGTTGCTGTCCTGCTGACGTGCCACCCGAAGTGAGCGGCGGCCAGAAGCAGAAACGGCGAGTCAGAGCCGCCGCATCCGCGGCATTTGACGCGGCGTAAGCGCGAGATCGGTGATCGCCCAGACGAGCGCGTCCAGACGATCGGGCGAGCGGCCGCTCGACAGGCCATCCGGCCCGAACTCCGCCATCTCGTCCTCGAGCGCGGGAAACGAACCCGCGTGGCTCACCCGCCCCTGCTCGTACAAGGCCGCGACCGGCTCCGCGCGCAGGTGCTTGCCACGCGTCGCGCGCACCTCGGCGACCGGCACCGTCATGTCGGCTTCGGCGAGCACGGCGCGCGCCATCTCGCCGCCCTGGTTCACCTCGACCACGATGCGGTCGGCCTCCAGCCTGCGATAGAGCCGGATCGCGCGGCGCGCCCATTCGAGCGGCGAAAGGCGCGCGGCGGTCTCGTCGGCGACCACATAGACGCGGCCGTCGGTGCCGAGCCCGGCCGCGACGATCCCGCAGGCGTCGGCGCCCTCGCGCGAGGACACCGGCGGATCGACCGCGACCACGATGCGCGCGAGCGGCGGCACCTTTTCGGGTGCCACGCGCGCCCGCTCGATCAGCGCACGCGGAAACAGCGCGCCCGGAAGATCTTCCAGAATTTCGCCGTTCAGTTCCTGCCGGCCGAGGCGCGTGCCGGCATAGCGCGCGCTGATGCGCTCCAGAAACGTCGGGCCGAGGTTGAAGGCGTTGTCGCCCGTGGTCGCGCGCGTCACCCGCGTATGCGCGTCGCCCATGATGCGCTTGAGCAACGCGAGCGGCCGCGGCGTCGTGGTGATCACCTGCCGCGCGCCGCCGAGGCGCAGGCCGAACTGCAGCATGTCGAACGCGGCGTCGGCGCGGCGCCATTTGCAGAGCTCGTCGCACCAGGCGGCGTCGAACTGCGGCCCGCGCAACTGCTCGGGGTCGTCGGCGGAGAACGCATACGCCACCGCGCCGTTCTCCCAGACGATGCGCCGGCGCGACGGCTCCCACAGCGGCCGCTCGAACGGCGCATAGGCGCGCAGGATTCCGGATTCGCCCTCGATCATCACCTCGCGGGCGTCCTGCGCGGTCTCGCCGACGAGGGCGATGCGCCGCGCGGGCGCGCCGAACGGCTCGCGGCCGGCGACGATGCCCCGCACCCACTCGGCGCCGGCGCGCGTCTTGCCCGCACCGCGGCCGCCGAGAAAGAGCCAGGTCGACCACGGCGCGCCGTTCGCGGCGGGCGGCGGCGGAAGCTGGTCGCGGCGCGCGCGAAGCTCCCACCAGGTCCCGAAGACCTCAGCTTCCCTCCCGCTCAGGCTGTCCGTCCATCTCCCCCTCGTCCTCGGCGATGAAGCGCGCCAGTCGCTCAGAAATTTCTCGACGGATCGCATCGACATTCGGAACGCCTTCGTATCCGGAATCGGCATCGTCCGCTGCGGCGCGCCGCAGCGTTTGCAGCGCGGACAACGTGCGGGTGAGGCTCGCGAGCGTGCGGGCGTGGCGCTCGGCGCCGGCCGGCCCTTCGGGCGATCGGTCGAGGTGCCGGGCGTGCTTCTCGACGGCGTCGAGCTGCCGCTCGACGGCGCGCTGCACGAGATCGGCGGCGGCGAGCAGACGATCGGAGGGAGGCGGTTCGCGGGATGCGGACATGGGAACCTCGTATGGAATCACGTCCTCGCCCTTCGAGACGCCTCGCTGCGCTCGGCTCCTCGGGGCAAGGGTCAGTCAGTGCGCCCTCATGGTGAGGAGCGCGGCGCCGCCGCGCGGCCCGAACCATGAGGGCGAACCTCGGATGCAATTGTTCAGCGTGCCGATACGCTAGCCGAACAGCCGCGCGCTGTCAAGAATAAAATCCTATTCCCGAAACGGCACACTTTTGCGAACGCGAACGTGCGGAAAAATACCCGCGCGCCTTCCGATATCGAGGAGAAGAATCACTTGAAGCGAGATCGCGTTGTGTTTCCGCGTCAAGCAAACTTGTGCCGAGTCATCCACAGAATTCACAGGCGCTGCGCGGGAACACAACCGATGGACGCGCATTGACGTGAAGCCGGCTGCAACTCGCTCTCAAATCCCCCAATGTAGCCGGTGCACTCGGCCCTGCTCTGGAGCAACGCCCTGGAGCAGGGCCACCTTACAGCCCGCACCGTTCGGTTCGACGCTTCCCTTCACGCGGAGTGCGCAGCTTGCGCGGATTGCAGTGCCGGGTTTCCGGCAGCGCAAGGCTCGATGCATTGGCTCGATGCACTGCGGAATTCAGATTCTCGCGAACAGGCTTGAAACCCGCCGCGGCGCATCTAGTTCAAGGGGTGCCGGCAGCCGTGTTGCCCGCCTGCCACGCGGCTGCGACCAACGTTTCTCGAAAAGACGGCGTCAAACGCCGCACGACGACTTGCCGGGGAGCGCCGATGTCCGGCGCCCCCTCAGGCGCGTTGCCTCAAGCGCGGACGGCCGCGCGGGTGCGCCGCCCGCAAGAAGGAGAAACAACATGGCCAACACCACCAACATCATAAGAAAGGGAACCTGGGCCGACGCCGTCAATCTCTTGCTCGGCGCCTGGCTGTTTCTGACGCCGTGGCTTTTCAGCTACACGGCGGAAAATCTCGCCAGCTGGAATGCGTGGATCGCCGGCCTGGTGATCGCGCTGCTCGGCATCGCCGCGCTGACGGCCTTTGCCGAGTGGGAGGAATGGGTCGAGCTCATTGCCGGCATCTGGGTCGCCATTTCGCCGTGGGTGCTCGGCTTCTCCGCCGTCACCAGCGCGATGGGATGGCACGTGATCGTCGGCGTCATCGTCGCGGTCCTGGCGGCGGTGCGGCTCTATTCCGTGCGCAGCGACACGCAGCGGCTCACGCCCTCGAGCCGCTGACGCGGCGCATCCAGCCGCAAAACGTACGCGAAGGCCGGGCCCCCCGCCCGGCCTCTGCGTTTTTTGGGTGGTTGAAGATGGCGGGAAGCGCCGCTCCCAATCCGCTCATTCCCGCGTAAGCGGAATCCAGGGCCGCCAATCGAAGACTTCATGCTCCGCTCCTGGACCCCCGCTTTCCGGGGTGAGCGGAAGAATTCCTAGTGCGCCAGGATCACCGGCACGCTGGCGTTCTCGATCACGTGCCGCGTCGGCCCGCCGAACACGACCTGCCGCAGGCGGCTTTGCGTGTAGGCGCCCTTGAGGAGGAGATCGCAGCCGATCTTGTCGGCGGCCTTCAGGATCGCCTCGCCCGTGCTCTTGCCCTCGAGCTCCACGGACATGGGTTCGGCCTTGACGCCGTTCCGCTGCAGATAGCGGATCATCTGCTCGGCGGACGGCCCCGGCACCGAGTTGCCGCCGATCACGGTGAGCACGGTCACGCGCTCGGCGCGCTCGAGCAGCGGCATCGCAAGCGCCGTCGTGCGCGCCTGCTCGGTGCTCGAATTCCAATGCAGGAGAACGTTGGTGGCGATCGCGGAGGGCGCTTTCGGCGGCGCGAGCAGAAGCGGCCGGCCGCTCTCGAACAGCGCCGACTCGATCGCGCGGTGATGCAGCCCGCTCGCCGTGGCGTCGGGCCGCGCCATCACGATCACATCGAACACGCGGCCCAAACTCCCGGCGAAGCTGTCGCCCTCGGGCGCGTTCTCGATCCAGCCGTAGGCGAGCCCGCCCTTCCCCGCCGCGCCGCGCGGCACGCCGTTTTGCTGCATGAAGCGCTCGAACAGCTCGCGCGCCCGCTTCTCCTCTTCCTCGTCCTCGCGCTGGAACGCCTCGACCGGCACGACGCCCGCCGCCTCGATGCCGGCGAACGCGCTGAAGCTCCAGCGCAGCGCGAAGCCTTCCATGTAGCTGTCGAAGCGCCTGGCAAGCAGAAGGGCCGTCTCCAGCGCGGGCTCCGTGGTCTCGCCCCGCGTCGCCGGGATCAGAATGGTCTTCATGCTCATGGTCCCCTCCCTTGCGGCTCCGGGCGCCTTTCGGCGGGCCGGCCCGGATTCGGACGGCAATGATCCACCGGCTCGGGCGGGAGGTCCATACGGATCGTCTAGCCCGTGAGAATCGATCTTAACGCCTGCCGTTCCTCATGGACGAAGTCGAAGAAGGCGGCGACGCGCGGCGTGCGCCGCAAATCGGGATGGGTCAGGAGGCGCCAGCTCCTCGCCAGCTCCGGAACGGGGCCCAGCACGCGCACGAGATCGGGCTCGCCATCGGCGATCGCGGTCGGCAACGGGCTGATGCCGACGCCCGACTTCACGGCATAGAGCAGGCCGAGCACGCTGTTGTTGCGCGCGACAACTTTTGCTTGCGGCGCGATCTCGCGCAGCCATTTCGCGACCCGATGGTTGCTCATCGTCTCATCGAGCGACACGAGCGGGTGCGCCGCGAGATCCTCGATGCGCGCGGGCTTGCCCTTGCGCTCGACGTAATCGCGGCTCGCATAGATCGCCCAGACCGAGTCGGCGATCTTGCGGCCAACCAGTTCGTCGTCCGTGTCGCCGGAGCGAAACGCCACGTCGGCATCGCCCTTGGCGAGATCGAGATAGCGGTCGCTCATGACGAACTCGATGCGCAGCTTCGGATGCCGCGCATGGAAACGCTCGATCAGCGGCTGCATGCGCTGCACGATGGGTTCGGGACAGGTGACGCGGATCACGCCGTTGCCGTCGCGCCGCAGTTCGCCGGCCTGGCGTTCGAACTCGGCGACGCTCGCCTCCACACGCTCCGCCAGCGGGCGCAGTTCTTCGGCGAATTCGGTCAGGCGATAGCCGGTGCGCGTGCGAGTAACGAGCTTCCGTCCGATCTTCTTCTCCAGTGCCGCGACGCGCCGCTGCACGGTGGACTGGCTGGTGCGCAGCGCCTTTCCCGCGGCAATGGTGCTGCCGTGGCGCGCGACCGCGAGAAAATACTTCAGGTCGTCCCACTGGAGCATGCTCGCATTATGCAATTTTGCGGCCCCTGCCCGCAATCTTGCGGCTGCCCCGGCGCGACGCGCCGGCCTACGCCATCTCCGTCAAGGGTTTGTCCTTGCACGGAGGATAACATGAGCACGGCAGCGGCCTTCGACGCGGAGCAATTCAAGGCGGCGACGCGCGAGCAATGGGACAAGCATGCGAAAGGCTGGAACGACCACGGCGCGGAGATCGGCGACTGGCTGCGCGAGGCGACGGCCGCAATGCTCGGCATGGCCGAGATCGCACCGGGCGCGCGTGTGCTCGATGTCGCCGCCGGCGCCGGCGAACAGACGCTCGAAATCGCCAAGCGCGTCGGCCCGTCCGGCGCGGTCCTCGCGACGGACATCTCTCCCGTCATTCTCGCATTCGCGAAAGCGAACGCCGAGCGCGCGGGCTATCGGAATGTCGAAATCCAGACCGCCGATGGCGAAAAACTCCCCGTGCCGGACGCCACTTTCGACGCGGCGGTGAGCCGCCTCGGGCTGATGTTCTTCCCCGATCCCGCGAAAGGCGTGCGCGAAATGCATCGCGCGCTGAAGTCCGGCGGGCGCGCCTGCGCGATGGTGTTCTCGTCACCCGACAGGAACCCCTGCATTGCAATCCTTGTCTCCACGGCGCTCCACCACACCGGCCTGCCGCCGCGCGATCCCTATCAGCCCGGCGGGCTCCTCAGCCTCGGCAAGCCCGGCCTTGCTGACAAGCTGTTCCGCCAGGCCGGCTTTGCGCGCGTGGCGACCACGAAAGTGGACGCGCCGTTCCGGCTGCCCTCGGTGAAGCACTATCTCGACTTCGTGCGCAGCTCCGCGAGTCCGATCCTGCAAATTCTCGACAAGCTCGACACCGCAGCACGCGCGGCGGCGTGGGCGGAGATCGAAACGAAGCTCGGCGCCTTCAACACGCCGCGCGGCTGGGAAGGACCGAACGAACTGCTGCTGACGGCGGGACAGCGGGAATGAGGTGAAGTCTTGTTCACGTCATCGCCGGCCCGCAGTGTGCGCGACAAACGACTCGACCTGACTTCATCACCCGGTAGAGTCGATTTCCGCACCTGAAATCCCTCCGCCGCCCGGGCACTCCATGCAATTCGCGCTCTCAAGCTTCGGCGACCTGACCGCCAATCCTCATACCGGTCAGGCGCTCACCGCCGAGGCGCGGCTCGCTGAAATTCTCGCCGCTGCCCGCCTCGCCGACGAGGCCGGGCTCGATCTCTTCTGCATCGGCGAGCATCACCGGCTCGATTTCGCGATCTCGTCCACCACGGTCGTGCTCGCCGCGATCGCCGCGCAGACGAAGCGCATCGGGCTCGCGAGCGCGGTCACGATTCTCGGCACCGCCGATCCGGTGCGCGTGTTTCAGGAATACGCGACCCTCGACCTGCTCTCGCACGGCCGTGCGGAGATCATCGCGGGCCGTGGCGTCTTCACCGAATCCTTCCCGCTGTTCGGCTACGATCTTGCGCTGCAGGACGCGGCGTTCGCGGAAAAGCTCGAGCTTCTCCTGCAGCTCAATGCGAGCGAGCGCGTCACGTGGAAGGGCGAATTCCGGCCGCCGCTCGCGGACGCGGAGATTTCACCGCGCCCGGGCTGGCCGCTTCCGATCTGGCTCGGCACCGGCGGCACGCTGGAAAGCGCTGCGCGCGCGGGCAAGCTCGGTCTGCCCATGATGCTCGGCAACATCACGCTGCCGCCGGAGCGACTCGCGCCTGCAATCGCCGCCTATCGCGAAGCGGGCCGCGCCGCCGGACATGGCGAGCGGCTGCGCGTGGGCGTCGCCAAGCATCTGTATATCGCGCGCGACTCCCGGCAGGCGCGCGACGAATTCTATCCGCACTACGCCGAGTATTTCCGCAGCCACACCCCGCGCCGGTACACGGCGATGGAGGTCACGCGCGAAGAGTTCGAGAACCGTGCGGCGCCGGGTGGCGCGCTATATGTCGGCAGCCCGCAGGAGATCGTCGACAAGATCGGACGCGAGCGCGAAATCTTCGGCCACGATCGCCTCATCGCGCACGTCGACCTTGGCGGCCTGCCATTCGAGAAAGTCGCGTTGGTGATCGAGCTCTTGACCACCGAAGTCACGCCAAAAGTTTGAAGCCGTACGCCGTCATTGCGAGTGAAGCGAAGCAATCCAGTTCTGCGGATATAGATTGCTTCGGCGCTGCGCGCCCTGGCCTAGGCGGGAAACGGAAGGGTCAAATCTCCCAAGGAGACTTGCTGGCGAGCAATTGCTTTAAGCGCTCATTCGGCGCCGCATTCTCCAATGCTCGCGCGAACGCCTGATACTGATCTGAGGTCAGCGTGAACAACGAGTGATCGAGCAGCATGTTATCCGCCGCTTGCCTCTTGTCGGATTGTGAGATTGCGCCGTTTTGGCGGATTCGGCGACCCATTGGCAATCTCTCTGCCTCTCAATATCCGCACTACCAAGCTCGTCGGGGGCGCTTTAAGCGTGTTAGCCCACATTCTGACTACGCCAGCACCAATAAGGTTCTTACACTTTTGGTTCAGCGCGCAGAATAGGCAAAGGCGCCGATCCTAATTCGGCTGACCAATCTAAATGAGCATAGAGCGCGCGGAAATAAGAGTATGTAGCGACCTTGGCGACATTCTCTATAAATATAGCGACTGTCTCGTCCGTGCCATCTTTAATCGATGAATAGAAAATCAGATAGGATGCGGCACATTTGACAACAATCTTTCTCTTTATCCTCATTCTGATATTCCACTGAATTCTTGCAATGCATCGGCCCGACTCCTTGTCGTATGAAACAAGATGTACATTTGAATTAAGTGCGCGCTTGAGCGCCGCTTTGTCGGTTGTCAAGGCGGCGGGGTCTGCTTTGAAATCAAGCTTATCGAGTACGATAGAAAGAAGGCGGGCTTGGCGAACTAACCTATTGTACCTGGTACGCCGAGCCTGAGCCGCTTCGGCTTCATCTACTTGCGGCGCCGTCTCATTCATCGCGGATTCGCTGTCTAAGCGGCTTCGTCGTAGAGGAGATTGGGATCGAAAGTCTCAATCTCCTCATAATTATCATTGGCCGACTGCTCTGCCGTCTCAAAAGCGCTAATAAGCTCTTCTTCACGCCGAATGGAGGCCTTCGACGGCAAGGCGAGGTCAGGCATCACATTGTCAAGTTGAATCCATCGTCCAAGACCAGACGATTTCACCGGACCGCCAATCGGATTGCTGACAAGAGACAGCTTTTCATCGAGCGCCCAAAGAAGTCTCGCAAACGTCTTGACCGTCGGATTCGCCTCGGGACTAAGAATCTGCGAGAGGCGAGCTTTCGAGATGCCGGCTCTTCGACACAAGTCAGAACGCGAAACATTCTTCTTGTCGATCAGATCCTGAATCAGAAACTGAAAATCGATCAGGAGATCCTCCTCGGCCTTGATCAACTTTTCATCGAACATGCTGTTTCGTTTCACCATGTTCATCTCCTATCGATACGCTGTTGATGCTCAATGAGTCGGCCTATCGCGACGGCCGCCTCTCTAAGAATGCGCTGGTTCGCTTTATCCTGCTTCTTTGATGTGTCGATCGCCGCACCAATGAAGCACTTTCGATTGCCCAGATGTAGGATTGCTCCATAGATTCGGCACTGCCATGACTTGAAAGCAAAAATTGCGACCGAGCTCCCTCGCCCGTCGGGAAAGTCGCCCTGCTTATCGAACTTTTCCGGTCCGAGACCATGCTGATGCGTCGCACAGAAGCGTTCAAAATAACGCTCGAAGTGCCGCTTCCGTTTCGTCGAGATTTCATCCCGGCCTTCACATACTTTGCCGTACTCGGCGAAAACATCTGGCGCCAAACGTACCGATCCCGCCGGGCCATTAGAGACCACCGGAAAATCAACCGCTGTGGCCTGGCCCAAGGGCCGTCTCATTTGGCGCTCAATCGTTAATATATAACTTAACAGCCGGCAACTGGTTCGAGACTTTTTCGTTCATCTATAGTTGATACTGATTTCTCAATACAACTCAATATGCTGGGTCATACTTGCTCAAGTGCTTGTTTTTGCTATTTTTTTTATTCAAATCTCAACGCGCCTTCAATCTTTAGTAGTACTCTCCTGTGGGTTGTTCAACTAAGTTCTAGAAAAACGCAAACGTCCTGATCTCGATGCTCTCCCGCGGCCGCGCGCCGTCCGGCGCGGTCGGGTCGGCGAATGCCGTGTGCGCGGTGAAGCGGGCGCGGCCGTCGTCCTCCGTGTCGAACACCTTGAAGACGATCGCCTCCTCCCGGCGCTGGCGCGGAAACCAGTACCAGCGGTGCGAGGGGTTGTAGGCGACCGCGTAGGTCTGGCCGATGCGGTCCGGATAGCGCCGCTCGGAGATCACGAGATCGGACGACGACAGGCTCCGCGCGTCGCAGACCGCGAGCGGGAACGTCTCCACCGGGTGGCGGATCGGCCGCCACACCTGCACGATCGCGAAGCGCCGCGCGAGCAGCGCGTCCGCCTCGTCGGGCAGCACGTCGCGCAAGCGCTGGCGCGCGGACCAGTCGGTGTAGTCGTTGTGCACGCGCGCCACCACCTCGCGGATCTTGCGCGCCTCGCGTTCGGCATCGTCGGCAGTGCGCAGCGTGTGGTCGAACACGACGACACGCCTGGCACCCGTCTCCTCGCGCACGAGACGCTCCATTTCCGGGTAATAGACGCGGCGGATTTCGTCTTCGTTATAGAAGTCGGCGACCTGGGTATCGTGGCGCACGAGGCGGAAGCCGTTCTGTTCGAGCGAGAAGCCGTCGGTGCGCAGGCGGCCGTTCTGGATCGTGACCGCGCGCGGGTCGGGCGTGCCACCGGTCTTCACCTCGGTCGAGCCCGGCCCGCCCGTGTAGGAGAAGATCTTCGCGCCGTCACGGACGATGTAGTTCAGCGTCGCCTGGACCGCGGCGGGTTCGGCATCGGCTTGGGCAGTGGCGGGCATGGCAATGCTCCCGTTCCGCGCAATGTAGGAGGCGGGCGGCGCCGATCGCAAGACGTTATGAATCTGGCGGCAGCACAATCCCTCCAACGTCATCCGGTGATCCACGTCTTTGCTTGCGGCGACAAAGACATGGACGGCCGGGTCTCGGCGCGGAAACCGCTCGCTTTTCGCTCGCGGACCGTGCCGGCCCGGCCATGACGGAAGAATCTACAGCGACGGCGAAAGCGGGGCGTGACCGAGACGTCGTGACAAAAGGGAACCCTCCCTTCCCTCGTCCGTTTCCCGTGCGAACCGAGAGCCCGGGGGACACGCATGCCCTATATCCGTTTCGGCGCGATGATCGCGACATCCACCATCGTCATGTACGGCCTGATGTACCTGAACGCGCATGCGCTCGACCATGTCTGGTTCAGCCAGACGCGCATGTGGATGGCGCTGGTGATGGGCGCGACGATGGCCGTCATCATGCTCGGCTTCATGCGGCACATGTACAAGAACATGCCGGCGAATATCGCGATCGTCGCCGGCTGCGTCGCCGTGTTCGCGGGCGCGCTGTGGCTCGTCCGCAGCCAGGAAACGGTCGGCGACGTCGCCTATATGAAGGCGATGATCCCGCACCATTCGATCGCGGTGCTGACGAGCGAACGCGCGCACATCCGCGATCCGCGCGTGCGCAGGCTCGCCGACGAAATCCTCGAGGCGCAGGTGCGCGAGATCACGGAGATGCGGCAGCTCATCGAAGACCTCGGGCGCGATCCGCCGCCCGCCGATGCGCCCGACCTGCCGCCGGGGATCAAGCCCTCGCCGCTCGCCGGACTTCCGGCGGCAGCGGCGGCCGCCGCAGGCGGCCGGTGACAAACGAAAAAGCCCCGGGGATTTCTCCCCGAGGCTTCGCTGCTCCCGCTGCCGCAGAAATTACATCTTCCAGCTGACGCGCGCCGTGACCTGGTGCGACGTCAGTTCGTCGCTCACGACGTCGGCGCCGAGCACGCCGTCGAAGGAGCCGTAATCCGAATAGCGGTACTCGAGCGTCCAGATCAGGTTCGGCGTCGAAGCGACCGAGACGCCGCCGCCGACCGTCCAGCCGTGGAGCGTGTCGCTGAAGGAGTTGCCGACGGAGTCGGAATGCTCCGCGTTGGCCCACGCCCAGCCGCCGGTCACGTAGTACAGCACGTTGTTGTTGGCGACACCGAGCCGCGCGCGCACCGAACCTTCCGTCTCCAGCTCGACCGCGTCCACGACGCCACCCGCGCCGCCGTCGTCACCGTCGGCGTTGCTCCAGTTGACGTCGGCCTCGAGGCCGTACACCCACGGACCGTTCTGCCAGTTCACGCCGATGTGGCCGCCGGCGAGCACGCCGTCCACGTCGAACGGCGCGGCTAGGCCGGTCGATTCGTTCACGAAGTCGTTGTCGCCCCACATGTAGCCGAGCTGGCCGCCCCAGTAGAGTCCGGACCAGTTGAACAGTGCGACCGCAGGCGGAGCCTTGGTGACCACCGGCGCCTGCGTCGGCATGTCAGCGGCAAGCGCCGCGCTTGTCCCAAGCGCCAATGCAGCGACGGTGGAAAGTAGAATCGTTTTTCTCATTGTTTCACTCCTACGTGCAGGCAAGTTGCGATTGGCGGTTGCCCCGCCCCTCGGCGCGCATAGGGCCGCCGAAAGGAGCCAAGTCCGTGACGAAAATTTGGCGAGAAAGAGCAAAAAGTTCCCGTGACATTTCGGTCACGCATTGGAACCTGTGCACCGCGCTCGGAACCAGGAACAGCGCGGCGACGCGAGCGTTGGCTCGTTGCACGGAAGAAGAAGGAGAGAACGCATGGCCAATACTTCACCGGGCGGCGGCCGACCGAGCGGCGAATTCATGCCGATGTGGGGCTGGGCCGCGCTCGTCATTGCCGTCATCGTCGTCTTCGCGCTGATCTTCAGTCTGGGCGACGGCTCGCAGCAGCAGGCGGAAACGCCGATGGGTTCTCCGCCGGCAACGAGTTCTCCGCCGGCCGAGAAGTCACCGACCACGCCACCGCCGGCATCGCCGACGACGCCACCGTCCAACCAGTAAAGCGTTCGTTCCGTCCGCCGCGGCGGAGCAAGACGGCCCCGCCGCCCTCGCATCCCGCGAGGGCGGCGGTTTCCTTTTGAGCGCGGTTTTTCGCACGCGCTATTTCAAGCCGGAATAAAGCGCCACGCGCTCCGCGACATGCTGCGCGGCCGCAGTGTATTTGCCATCGAACATCACGAGGTCGGCGCCCGCGAGGATGAAGACGATCATGAGCACGGTCCGCAGCATGCGAAATCTCCGCACCAGGCAGCAACACGCCCGATACGCTCGGCCTGGCCTCTTAAAAAGTGGTTACCGGCTGGCGCGCCGGTTAAGGGGCGGTTAGCACGCGTGGCGAAAGATGAGGCTGTGCTTTCGGAACGTTTGGCCGCCTCATCCTTCGAGACGCCTCGCACGCAGGTCGGCTATTGCCGACTTGCGCGATTCAACATGCCGATCTCGGGCAAGCCCGAGATCGGTGCTCGGCTCCTCAGGACGGGGCGGAGAGATTCCGCAAACCGCTATTTGCGAGTCTTTGCAGGGCGCTTGGCGGGGTTGGCCAAGGTCTTCAGGAGATTCTTCACAAGCCGCTTGAACTCGGCTTCCATCGAAGCCATGGCCTGACCGGCCGCCTTGCTCGCGGCGGCGGTCGCGTGCTGCGCCCGCTTCTTCGCGGAAGCCACCGCCGACCTCGCGCTCTTCTTCGGTTTGGCTGTCTTCGGTTTGGCTGCCTTCGGCGCGGCCTTCTTGTTCGCGGCTTTGCTCGTCTTCTTGCCGGCCGGCTTCTTCTCTTTCTTCTCCCGCTTGTCCGCTTTCTTCTTTTCTTTCTTGTCCGCCTTCTTCTTCCGCTTCGCCATGTGCGCCTCCCCGCTCCGCTTCCTTGATACTCCAGCGCGGGCGGCGGGAACACTCTCTACGTTCGTTGCATCGTCATGGCCGGGCTTGTCCCGGCCATCCATGCCTTTCTTGATGCGTAATGGATCACCGGGACTCGCGCCGTCTCACCGCTCGCCCGCTGATGACGGATGAAATTTTGCGCGGCGGCTTTCTCCCCCGCGCGCCGGGTGGCAATTGCCGCGGCCACATCACGAGGCGGTGCGCCATCTCGTCGTCGGAGAAATCCTCCTCCGAGCCCGCGGTCCTGCCGCGCACGGAGACGCCCGCGGCGTGCACGGTGTCCGGATCGCCGCTGACGAGCGGGTGCCACCAATAGAGCGGCCGCCCCTCCGCCAGCAGCCGGTAGGCGCAGGTCGGCGGCAGCCAGGTCCAGGTCTTCGCGGTGCGCGGGGTGATCTTCATGCAGTCGGGCACGCGGCGCCGGCGGTGGCCATAGTCGCGGCAGCGGCAGCTTTCGGTGTCAAGCAGCTTGCAGGCGACATCGGTGTAATGGACGATGCCGGTATCGGCGTCCTCGATCTTCGACAGACAGCAGCGCCCGCAGCCGTCGCACACGCGCTCGAACTCGCGCTTGGTCATCTGCGCGAGCGACTTCGTTTCCCAGAACGGCGCCTCTTCCATGCGGCGCTTCTAGCGCGATTCCGCCTTTGTTTGTGAAGTCATTCCGCTCGTCCCTGCGATCCCGCTTTCGCGGGACAAGCAGCGGGGACCCCAGGGCAGCGGCGGGAATGAGCGAAGAAAGGCGCGTTAAATCTGAATCCCTTCCGCCGGGAACAGCGTGTACCAGCGCACGGGCTCGATCTGCACCATGCCTTCGTCCGTGCCGATGCCGAACACGAAGATCTCCGCCACCTGCACCATCTCGTTGTCCTTGCCGAGCTTCGGCGTCACGTCGGTGCCGCGCTTGAAGGCGACGATTCCGAACGCGCAGGCGTCGGGCTCGCCGGCCTCCTGGTTCACTTGCTCGGCGGCGGCCTTGGGATCGCCCTGGAACAGCTCGACATAACGCTCGACCTGTTGCTTGGTGTTGCAGACGAGCCCCGTGCCGACGTTGAGGCCGTCGGTGTTGGGTTCCGCGTTTTGTTCCTGCGCGTACGCCGGCGACGCCAGCGCGAGCGCACACGCCAGCAATGGCGCTGCGGCAAATCGCATCCGAAGTTCCTCCGATTGTCGCAGAATTAATGGCCGCGCGGCGGATTCGTTCCGTGCGGTACGGCGCCGCAAGCGCGCTGTTGTTTCCGCTCATTTTTCCGTCATGGCCGGGCTTGTCCCGGCCATTCACGTCTTCAAGTGCAGGAAGGAAGGGCTCGCCGCGCCAAGGCCGCGCTTCGCTCCTGCCGCGTCGCGGAGCGGAGCGAGGATCCGGCGCGGCTACTCCAGAAGTGTTCGCGCTGGCCGCTTGCCGAATTTATCCTTGGGCCTGTCAAAGGCAGGACCCGGGGGCTCGCCAGCGCGAACGGCGCGGCGGCCCGGCGATGACGAATTAATTTTGGTTCTCCCGCTCCCTCGCCACGCGATCAAGCGTCTCGGCGATCTCCCGCCGCCGCTCCGCGAGCTCCGCTTCGGACATCGGTGGCGTGCGCGCGGCTCTCAAGCTGCCGCGTTTTGCCGGACGCAGCCGCCGCGCGTGGCGCGCGGCCTCGCCGAGCGCCTGCGTCGTGCGCTCGATCTGCCGCTCTTCCTCGCGCGCCTTCCTTTCCTCGGCGACATCCTCCGCGCGGCGGCGGGCGGCGGCGACTTCCGCATCCAGATCGGTGATCCCGTCGCCCCGGCTTGCGCTTTTGCCGCGCAGACGCGAGGCGCGCGGCTTCCAGCCATAGCGCACGGCCCAGACATGGACCGTCGGCACGGCCACGCCGGCAAGACGCGCGATCTCGGCCACCGGAACGATCGTGTCCTCATAGAGCGAGCGGATTTTCTCAAGCGGCAGGCGCGGCCCGCGCTGGGCCGCGCGCAATTTCCAGCCGCGGCGCGCGGCATAATAATAAATGGTGCGATGGGAATGGCCGGTTTCCCGGATAAGCGCGAGAACGGAAAGCCGCGACTCCTCATAAAGGACGCGCAGCTTCTCGATCTCCGCCTCGCTGAGACGGGGCGACATGGCGGTGCTTTCGGCGGATGTTCGGAGAATGCCTGTACGCTAGCCGAGCAGCGCCCCGCTGTAAAGGATTATTTTCCTTTGCCTGGATGCGGCGGTATATCGATGCTCGAGATGCCGGGAGCCCAGCCGGACAGTCGCCGGATGAAGCGCGCCCAGACCGAGACCGTCCGCGAAGTGTGTTCGTTTGCCCCGGCGCTTTATCTTCCCGATCGGTAAGTCTTCGGCCTGGCGGAAGTCCATCTGTAGGCGCTCTTACCGATCGGTAAGATTCTTCTGGTTTATAGGAAAAAAGGGCCCTATCTTCCCGATCGGTAAGAAGGAGCATCTCCGTGTCGAACAGGCCAATCAGGACCGCAGCAGAATTCGGCGCCGCCATCCGAAATGCTCGCAAGCAACAACGGCTTACGCAACGTGAGCTTGCATTGTCGGTGGGCGCCGGAGAACGGTTCATCGTCGATCTGGAGAGCGGCAAGGAAACTGCACGTCTTGGAAAGGCGCTGCGAGTGGCGGCGGCACTCGGGCTGAAAATTGCTCTGGAAGACGAGGCCTGACGTGCTGCCGGTATTTTATGAAGACACGTTGGTCGGACAACTCGACGAAAGCGGTCCGGGTCTTTCTTTTGCCTACGATCCCGGCTGGCTCGACGCCAGGAACAGGTTCGCAATCTCTCTTTCAATGCCCTTGCGGAGTGAACCGTATCCAGCGGATATCGCTACGCCCTGGTTTGCCAATCTGCTTCCTGAAGATCAGCAGCTGGAGCAGATAGGCCGCCTGCTCGGCAGAAGCACAGCGGACGTATACGGCCTCCTCGAACGAATGGGAGGCGAAACAGCCGGCGCGCTGTCAATCGGCGGGGCGGAGCCGGCCGATCATGCCGACTATCGAGAGCTGAGTGAAAAAGACCTCTCCGAAATCATCGAAAAGCTGCCGCGCCGCCCCTTTCTTGCCGACGAGGACGACGTGACGATGTCGCTGGCCGGCGGCCAATCCAAACTGGCGGTCGCTGTCTTCGATGAGAAAATTTATCTTCCGCTTCGCGGGGCCGCGTCCACGCACATCCTGAAGCCATCGAGCGACCGTCTCTACGCTACGGTTGAGAATGAATTGCTTTGCATGCGCCTGGCGGCGCACCTCGGCCTTCCGGTCGCCCCGACAGCAATGGCCGCCGCACAGAAGCGGCCGTATCTTCTGGTGACGCGCTATGATCGAAAGCGCTTGTCCGATCGCCGCGTGCGCCGCGATCATCAGGAGGATTTCTGCCAGGCGCTCGGTTATTATCCGACCGCGAAATACGAAGCCCGGCATGGGCCCGGCTTCCTTCAAATTTTCCAGGTGATCGGTCAGCACTCCCGTCGTGAAGCGGTTGACCGTCTGAACCTGATCCGCCTCATCATCTTTGCTTGCTGTATCGGAGATACGGACCGGCACGGCAAAAACTTTTCAATCATCTTGACGGGCGACGGGCCGCGCCTGGCGCCAGGCTATGATTTCATGACGGCGCTGGCCTACGACAATATCACTCGAAATCTGGCGATGAAGATCGCGGGAAAAAGCAGAGCGGAGCATCTAGAACGGCGTCACTGGGAGCGGTTTGCGCGGGAGGTCGGCTTGGCGCCAGCCGGTACGATCGCCGAGGTGGCGAATTTGGGTGCAAGAATTAAGGATGAGGTCGAAGAGATCGCCGGTGAACTGGCGAAGGAAATTTCGGCCGACAAGACCGCGTTGCGCGTCTTTTCGGGAAAGATTCGAGAGCGGGCCGCACTCGTTGCGGCCAACAGCACGAAGGGTCCCGCAGCATCGGCTGCGGAGCCGGATGAAGGCGAAGGCGCCGCGTAAGGGCAAATCCAACAATTCCATCTGCATTTCGCCTGAACCGGCCGATGACCGGCTTTCCGGAGCATGTATCGGCGAAGCGTGAAGCTGTTCGTCGCGGAATTGCGGCCGCCTGAACAAACTAAATTCTATTTCCTGTCGCGAATTAAGGCATTGAGAGCCTCATGGACCGCCGGTCTTCGGTGCGTGCCGCCCCTTGCCCCGCCCCGGTTTTCCCGCCATTTCTCCCTTCCCGCAACGCCGCATTGCCGCCTGGGAACAGGGCCAGAATGAATGGGTTCTGAGCCGGGTATACACTCCGTAAGGATTGCCGGGTCACGCTCGGCAATGACGGTATATTAGGCTGCCGAATATAGAGAGTCCGCCCCCTTGTTCTTCCGCCGCCGCAGGAACCAGCGCCAAGGCCCCGCCCCGGAGAAGGCTCCGGTCGCCCGCCCGCGGCTGGGCCGCTTCCGCCAGTGGCTCCTCGACCTCGACGCGCGCATCGACCATTCGCTGTTCGCGAGCCGCGTGTATCTGCGCACGCGCTACGACGATTTCTCCGCCTTCATGGACCGCTTCTATGTCTCGGGCATCAAGCGGCTCGCGGTCGAGACGGTGTCGGAGGGCTTCACGCTCGGCTGCGTCGGCGCCGTCCTCATGCTCGCGCTCGCCGTCCCCGCCTTCCGCGAGACCACCGACGAGGACTGGATCAAGAAGCAGGAGCTCGCCGTCACCTTCCTCGACCGCTACGGCAACAAGCTCGGCGAACGCGGCATCCGCCACAACGACACGGTGCCCCTGGAGGAGATGCCGGACCACCTGATCAAGGCGGTGCTCGCCACCGAAGACCGGCGCTTCTACGAGCACTTCGGCATCGACTTCGCGGGCACGGCCCGCGCGCTCACCACCAACATCCAGGCGCAGGGCGTGGTGCAGGGCGGCTCCTCGATCACGCAGCAGCTCGCCAAGAACCTGCTTTAATAATGTGGAAATGAGAGCCGGCCGTCTGCTGAGCGGACGATCTGCACAAAAGCTCCATCTGGGATGTCGGGAATTCCCGTTTCCTTTCTTATCCACGTATAGCTGTCGTCCCGATTAACAATCCAAGTTGAAACAGCGCCCGTGGTACTTCCGATCTGAATGGGTCCTAGAGGAAGTTTTGCATCCCGCGGGAGGATCAAGGAGCGGTCCATCGCTGAGTATTTCCCAAACCCTAGATTCTCGGTTTTTACCGCCAAGCTCCCGTTTATCTCGATTGCGTCAGTCCCGTTGGACGACTGAAACCTAGATACTGTTAAAAACTGTATTCCGTGAGACCGCAGGGCTACTTCCCAATCACGATTGTATTTATTCGCGATAACCGCGACTCCACGCGGGACAAACTCCAAAAGTGTCTGCGCTCGTTGCAGGCTTACGCTCAATTCTCGCGCAAGCACCCGGAGACAATCTGATTGCGGCTCACCGTATCGGAACGAGATCACCTGCGGAAGAACATGATGCTCGAAGGAATGCGATACGAGCTCGACTTCAATTATGAACCAATGAGAGAAATCTCGCGCGATTAATGCTAGATCAGCCGCAAAGTTCTCGTTCTGGTACGAAAAAGTTCCAGAAAAGACGATGCAGTGATGATTTCTGTAGATACAGGAAAGCGCCCTGGCCACATCTAGTTCGAACTGCGCTTCGTTTGGCGCATCGGGATCGTTCAACTGAAATAGTCGTTCCGCCGCGCAGTCTCCAACTAAAATCGTTCTCATGCGCGACCCCAAGTAACCTCTGCAACGCCCTCCAATTCCCTTTCTTCGTCCCTTAGCCGCCCTATTTCGGGATCGGTTGTAACAAGCGTATAGATGGTTGCCCCGTCTTTACCGCCGGCAGGGCGCAGAACTCGACCGAGCCGCTGAATTCTTTGCCTTCTTGTAGCTGTACTTGCCGCAACTATCCCAATCTCGGTTTCAGGAACGTCAAAACCTTCATCCAGCGCTCTGCAGCTTACAAGTACGTCAATCTTTCCGTTTCGATAAGCTTGCAACATTGAAACGCGGTCTCGCATTGATAGCTTCGAATGATAAACCCCAGCCTTAACGCCATTGTCAGTCAAAATTTCATGCATCAAATTGCAAGCTTCTATATCCTCGTGAAAAATCAGTATTCTTTTGCCCTTGTTTGCAGCAACAATTTTCAGTGCCAGCCTGATGCGATTGATGCTTAGATTTATGATTCGAGTTCTTTTGAGCAGCAAAGAAATCGTCTCAGGCGCCTCAAGACCAAAACGAGAAATGCTGCGTGCTATGACTTTCGTCAGCTTCTCGTATTCATGCAATCTATCTGCTTCAAGGTCGAAGACGATGTTTCTGAGAACAAAGGGAACTATGACTCCATCTCGAAGCGCATCCTTGTAAGTGTAGTTGAAGATTACGGGACCCAACGCCGGAATAAGAACGTCTGATAACCCGCTATCGTACGGCCTTTCGGGCGTCGCAGAGAGGCCAAGGGCGGCCAATTTTGGAATTAGCAAAATCTTGCGAAATTGCTCACTCGCGGCCTTGTGACACTCATCTACTATGAGGAAGCAGGCGCGCCCCTTTCCTTCATCGTACAACTTCATAGCCGTATTCAGCACGGCAATGTTTATTGTGCCTGCTCGGATTTGCTTCTTGCCGGTGATTACGTGGACTTCATCAACGTCAAGGTCAAAAAACCTCGCGACTTGCTCCCACCACTGCTCCAAGAGAGCGACCGTCGGCACTACCACCAAAGTTGTTTCGGGCCGCAACTGATCGATACACGCCAGCGCAAAGACTGTTTTGCCGGCACCTGTAACAACTTCTATAATTCCGCGATGACCAGCCTCTTCCCACCGGCCGAGCGCTTCTTGCTGCCATGCCCGTAAAGGCAATTTGCCCACAGGTTTAATTCCTACGTTGCCGTTCCTTTTTCGCCGATGGTGGGCTCAAACTCTCCAGCTTGGATTGCAGATGCGGCATTCTCTATTCGAAGAATTTGAGCACGAAGTAGATCGTTTTTGAGTCGCCGTACAGAATCCTGATTAATCTGCCCAGTGAGTTTTGAAACACGATATTCAGAAATCGCGTCATAAATGTACTGACGAATGCACTCTTCAATCGCGTCTGTAGATTCCAATGACATATAATAAGGATGCAGCCTATTAATAATTACATGTATCGTCCCGACTTCCGCACCCGCAACGATCGTTAGATGTGGATCGTATTCGCTTCTTTCCTGCAGCGAAACAATTACGCGCGGACCGAGTTTTAGATCAAATGTTGTCGCAACATCTTCTTTGGTGAGTGACTTGAGCTGCTGCTGGTTATTGCTCAGTATAGTATCAATCGGGGGCAACATTGCATGATTTAGCGCATCATCCATCTCATCATTCATAAACTCGCGCTTCATGCCCTCAAGCAAATCCCGGACTTTTTCGCGAGACCACGGTGTCCCCGCCTCACCGCGTCGCTTCTGCGCATAGTCGCGGTAGTCCTTAGTGAAATTATAAAGTAACTTCTCAAGCTCCTCTTCTTCGTCATCCTCAAACAGAATTGCATCTTTCGTGTGCGAAACCTCGAATCCATCAAGATCAAGAACTCCCATCAGACGCTGCGCAATAAGATTGTTCGCGCCCTCATCATCAACACCACCGAAGATAAGTCGTGGCTTCCAAGCACTCGGGAACCCCTGAATCTGTCGCTCGTTCTGAAAGATTGAAAATCCACCAAATCGCCGACCACCTTTTCGCAAGACTGCGACCCATCCCTTCACCCTCTTCCCATTTATAATTGTTTCAGGAATCTCTCGCTTCATTGGCTTGCCGGCAGGGTCAGTATCAATTTCATACTCCTCTGGCCCCCTTATTTCTTCATCGTTGTAGAGAATCTTGAGCCTGTCATTTGTTAGATCGAACCGATACATTGACCCTAAATAAGCCCGTATAGCCTCCTCGGTTCTCTTTTGAATATTCCGATGCAGATTCGAGATTATGATCTTTGTGTAGTGATCATCTTTGCTGACTTTGCGCATTGAAAGAGTGATCTTTCCGCTATGGCGCGCGATAGCCTCGACATCAACGTCAGCTGTCCATTCTTCGCCACTTCCCCATTCGCAAGTTACTACCGACCATTTGCGACCAATCCAACAAGCCGCAGTTTTCATTCCCATTCCATATTTGGATCGTCCTTTGCTATCTTTAGTTGGATGAGCGATTTTCAGAGCCTCAATTAAGTCAGCGCGCGTCATACCAATTGAGTTGTCTTCAATTGTAATTTTCTTTTCCAATCGGTTATGAGTGATAGTTACGGTCAATGGTTGATTCTCGTTTTTAAGTACTTCGTCGACGATTGAGCCGTAGTTGAATCGCGATTGTGTCGAGTTGTCGATGAACTCGGCGAACGCATGCCACATCGTATAACTAAGACGACTGTAAGCCTCTATCGCCTGCGGCCCGATATTGAGATCAGTTTCAAGTTTATCAGGCTCCATGACTCGCCCCCTATCGATTCCAAAACTTCTTGAAACGCCCCTTCGATCCAAGCGCGTATTCTTTATTTGCTTCAACAGCGATCCACTTCCTTCCGAGCGCCTCTGCAACTGCGCCTGTCGTATTCGACCCGGCAAAAGGATCGAGCACCAAGTCTCCCGGCCCTGTTAGGAATTGGACGAAGAATGCGGCTAAGTCTGACTGCATTCGTGCAGGATGATGGGAAAGTTCGTGTCGCTCGCAGTACGCGCGATATTTAGAGTCCCATCCGGTATTTGATAATTTGAGAAGAGAAGTCGGAATTCTCCGATACTCAGGATCAAGGTCTATAACGCTTGGCGATATTGAACCCTTGTGCTTCTTTAAGAAGCCCGTCTCAGAAATCTTATGCCCTGAAGGACGTCGTCCGGCATTGTACGTTTTTGTTTTCAAGAGGCGCCGCATGTCCAAGCCGTATGGCAGGAGCACCTTGCGGTTATCTGCTTTTGGCTTCGCAGTTCGGGACATCCACCAGACATGCGTGAATGAATCTTTCAGCCTAATCCTCTCAATGTTCACCCAAGCGGCTGGGCTCGGTAGGCGAGCGGGATTGTGACAAATCATGTGCTGACACAGATGGAGTCCTGCTCCGCTCTTGAAGGCGAGCAGGGCTTCAATCGGGAGCGTAGACATCGTGGGCTCGCCTTTCGTCCAAGCATTGCCCACTTCAATTACAATCGATCCGTTCGCCGTCAGCAGTTTTGCAAGTGACTGCGCGAGTCCAGATAACCACTGCACATATTCTTCGCCGGATTTATTGCCGTACTTCTTCTTGCGCACCAATGGAAAGGGTGGGGATGTTAGGATTAAATTCACCTTCCCTTTCATATGGGAAAGCGGGCTCAGTTGCAGCGCGTCCTCAATTTTTCCGACGATCAACTGCCCCTTGGCAGTTTTATATAAGAGCTTGGGCGCTCGGCGTTTCGCGCGTGGCCGTGTACGGCGGCTTGACCGAGCTTTCGGCGCCTTCGTTGATTCGCGGTCCAGGGTGCTCAATCGGAAGAATCTCCGAGCACTCTTCTTTTTTTTTCTCTTGCCGCTCTTTCGTACGTTTTTCCCCACTGTGCCCCCCGGAATCGATCCCCAAGTCGCAAGTTAACTCGAAGGTCCCGTGCCGGCACAACCCAAACGGGCGAAATGGCGCTCGCCGCCGCAATCCCGCCCGGAACCGCCCCATTATGACGGGGGTTCTGGCCCGGTAAGACCCCTTAAAGGCCACCCCGTAGACTGGATTCCGGGCTCGCGGGCTGCGCCCGCGCCCCGGAATGATGAATATGCTATTCGGAGCACGATCCGGGCTCATCGCGGCACCGTTCCGTGCTGCGGGAGCGCCCGGGATGACAGAGTAGAAAGAGTAACCCTTGTTCTTCCGCCGCCGCAGGAACCAGCGCCAAGGCCCCGCCCCGGAGAAGGCTCCGGTCGCCCGCCCGCGGCTGGGCCGCTTCCGCCAGTGGCTCCTCGACCTCGACGCGCGCATCGACCATT
>Ga0180222_1000797_pt1 | contig 40213 bp, 37 predicted proteins | sample eDN5th37CKraftOP_FD_151336 | JGI IMG/M metagenome (GOLD analysis project Ga0180222, IMG submission 151336) | Enriched Organic Plus compost microbial communities from Emeryville, California, USA - eDNA 5th pass 37_C Kraft OP (version 2) (version 2) ...
CGGCGGCGACGCATCCGGACCTCACGATGCGCGACCGCGCCACCACCGCGACGCGGCCCTGACCTTCGGCGGGCCCTCAGGGTCTCGCGGAGCGCCCGCGTAGACTGGACCGGTTATGTCCCCCCTCTACGACTGCGACGACGAGTCGCAGCTGCTCAGCGGCATGCGCGCGGCGCGTCAGGCGATCGCCCGGGGCGAGCTCGTCGTCATGCCGACCGACACGGTGTACGGCGTCGCCGCCGACGCCTTCTCGCCCGCGGCCGTGCAGCGACTCCTCGACGCCAAGGGGAGGGGACGGCAGTCGCCTCCGCCGGTGCTCGTCGCCGGCGTCACGACCCTCGAGGCCCTCGTGGAGACGGTTCCGCAGCCGGTGCGCGACCTCGTCGAGCAGCTGTGGCCGGGCGGGCTCACCATCGTGCTGCCCATGCAGCCCTCGCTCGTCTGGGACCTCGGCGAGACGCGCGGCACGGTCGCCGTGCGGATGCCGGCGCATCGCCTCGCCCTCGCCCTCCTCGAGGAGACCGGTCCGCTCGCGGTCTCCAGCGCCAACAGGACGGGCGAGCCCGCCGCGATCACGGCATCGGACGCCGAGGACATGCTCGGCGACAGCGTCGCCGTCTACCTCGAGGACGGCCCTTCCGACACCGGCATCGCATCCACGATCATCGACGCCACGAGCCTCGTGACGGGGGACGAGCCGATGGTGCGCGTGCTGCGCGACGGCGCCGTCACCCGCGAGCAGCTGCGCGCGATCCTCGGCGACCTGCTCGAGCCGGACCTCGTCGACGACGAGCAGCAGGGGGCCCCGTGAGGCAGTACGTCTTCACGATCATCCTCACGGCGACCATCTCGCTGGTCTTCTCGTGGGCGGTGTGGAGGCTGAGCCTGCGCTACAAGCTGTACCCGGGCATCCGCGAGCGGGACGTGCACAAGACGCCCACCCCGCGCCTGGGCGGCATCGCGATGTACCTCGCGATCCTCGCGGCGTTCGCGGTGTCCTCCGCCATGCCGTACTTCAAGATCTTCTGGGAGAACCCGGCGCCGATCTACTCGATCCTCGCGGCGGCGACCCTCATCGTGTTCATCGGCATCGCCGACGACCTGTGGGATCTCGACTGGATGATCAAGCTCGGGGCGCAGTTCGCCGCGGCGGGCATCATCGCGTGGTTCGGCGGGCTGCAGATCCTGTCGCTGCCCATCGGCGGGATGACGGTCGTCTCCAGCTGGCTGAGCCTGGCGCTCACGCTGTTCGCGATCGTCATCGTCATGAACGCCGTCAACTTCATCGACGGACTCGACGGACTGGTCGCGGGCGTATGCCTCATCTCGAATGCGATCTTCTTCGTCTACTCGTACCTGCTGGTCCGCGACACCGGCGCCTCGACGTACTTCAACCTCGCGTCGTTCATCGCCGCCGTCCTGGTGGGCGCCTGCCTCGGGTTCCTGCCGCTGAACTGGCGCCCGGCGAAGCTGTTCATGGGCGACTCGGGCGCGCTCGTGCTGGGACTGCTCATGGCCACCTCGTCGATCGCGATCACCGGCCAGATGAGCCCCTCGGTGCTCGACCCGGACAAGCTGGGCCGCTCGCAGCTGCTGTCGGCGTTCCTGCCGATCGTCCTGCCCGTCGTCATCGTCCTGCTGCCGCTGCTGGACTTCGGCCTCGCCGTCGTGCGCCGCATGGGCGCGGGCAAGTCCCCGTTCTCGCCCGACCGCAAGCACCTGCATCACCGCATGCTCGACATGGGCCACAGCGACCGCAGCGCCGTGCTCATCTTCTACGCATGGACGGCCATCGTGGGTCTGTCGATGCTGCTGCTGTACGTGTTCTCCGTGTACGTGACACCGGGGGAGTACTGGCCGGCCATCGTGTTCGGGGTCATCGGCGCGGCCGCGTGCGTCGTGGTGACCCTCATGCCCGTCACACGTCGCAGACGCACCCGGACCGCCGTTCCCGAACCCCGCCTGGAGACCACCCCATGACGACCCCCGCACCCACCTTCCCGATCCTGCGCACGACCCTCGTCTGGTCGGCCGTGCTCACCGGGATCCTCGCGGTCGCCGGCGCGCTCATCGGATTCCTCGTCGGCGGGCTGGACGGCCTGTGGAGCGCCCTGGTGGGCGTGCTCCTGGCCGCCGTCTTCCTCGGGATGACGGCGGGCAGCATCCTCATCGCGGGGCGCGCGCAGGGCCCGGACCGCGTCACGCTGTTCTTCGGCATCGTCGTCGGCGCGTGGGTCCTCAAGCTCCTCGTGTTCGTCGTCGTGCTGCTCCTGCTGCGCGGTCAGCCGTGGGTCCAGGGCGGGGTGTTCCTCGCCGCCGTCATCGTGAGCGTGCTCGCGTCCCTGGTCGTCGACGCGGTCGTGCTGTCCCGTGCGCGGGTCCCCTACACGGGTGATGTGGCTCTTCCCGCGTCCTCCGAGGAGGAGGGCGACGAGGCCGGACGTTCCTGACCCTGAGAAATCCTTGATAGGGTTTCTACTGTCGCCGAGCGTAGAGCGCGTGCTCCACACCACGGACATCCGCACTCCACCGGCCTGACATCCCAAGAGACCCGTCGTCGCGCCGAGCCATTCGGTGCCCGAAGCCGGAGCCCACGCTGTTCAGTCACATCGCCTCCCAGATCGTCAGTGTCGCCGCGAGCGATGAAGGCGAGTTCCACGGTCCGTCCCTGCAGGAGTTCTTTCCGCCGGCGGTGCTGTTCGAAGGCACGCCGTTCGAGCTGAACCGGATCATGCTGATCCGCCTGCTCGTGTGCGCGCTCCTCATCCTCTGGATGGTGCTCGCGACGCGTCGCATGCGCGTCGTCCCCGGCCGCGGCCAGGTCGTCAACGAATTCCTCTTCGGGTTCGTGCGCAACAGCATCGTCATCGAGACGCTGGGCGAGAAGGACGGTCGCCGCTTCATGGCGCCGCTCATGACGATCTTCTTCCTCGTCCTCGGCCTCAACCTCACGGGCATCATCCCGTTCCTGAACATCGCCGGCACCGGCGTGATCGGCACGCCGCTCGTGCTGGCGATCGTCTCGTACGTCATGTTCATCTACGCCGGCATCAAGAAGCACGGCGTCGGGCACTACTTCCGCATGTCGCTCTTCCCGGCAGGCGTGCCGTGGCCGCTGTACATCATCGTGGCCCCGATCGAGCTCGTCTCGACCTTCATCCTGCGTCCCGTGACGCTCACGCTGCGACTGCTCATGAACATGGTCGCCGGCCACCTCCTGCTGGTGCTGTGCTTCGCGGCCACCCAGTTCTTCTTCGTCACGGTGCTCTTCAACCAGGGCAACCTCATCGGGCTGCTCGGTATCGGGACGTTCGCCTTCGGCGCGGTGTTCACGCTCTTCGAGCTGTTCGTCGCCATCCTCCAGGCCTACGTCTTCACCTTCCTCGCCACCGTCTACATCCAGCTGTCTCTGGCCGACGATCACTGATCGTCCCGCCGGAAACTCCACAGAAAGAAAAGGAACCCTTGTGAACATCGTCGGATACCTCGTTCCCATCGCGTTCGGTCTCGCATCGATCGGTTCGGCCATCGGCGTGGGCATCGTCGTCGGCAAGACCATCGAGGCCGTCGCGCGCCAGCCCGAGCTGCAGGGTCGCCTGACCAGCCTCATGTTCATCGGCATCGCGTTCACCGAGGCGCTCGCCTTCATCGCGATCGCAACGGGCTTCATCCCGTTCGTCGCTCCGTGATCCACCCGAGTCGTTGAAGGAGGTCGGGATGCTGCCTGCAGCCATCCTTGCGGCTGAGGAAACGCCGAACCCGCTGATCCCGGCGTGGTACGACATCATCTGGTCGGCGGTCATCTTCGTGCCGCTGCTGCTGGTCGTGGCGTTCTACGTCATTCCGCGACTCAACCGTGTGCTCGACGAGCGCCGCGACGCCATCGAAGGTGGCATCAAGCGCGCCGAGGAGGCCCAAGCGGAAGCCGCCGCGGCTCTCGAGAAGTACACGGCCCAGCTCGCGGATGCGCGTGGCGAGGCTGCGCAGATCCGTGACGCCGCCCGTGCGGACGGCGCGAAGATCGTCGCCGAGGCCAAGGAGAACGCTCAGGCCGAGGCCGCGCGCATCGCCGCGAACGCGCAGGCGCAGATCGAGGCGGAGCGTCAGGCGACGCTCGTGTCGCTGCGCAGCGAGGTGGGCACGCTCGCCCTCGACCTCGCCGGCGGCGTCATCGGAGAGACGCTGTCGGACGACAAGCGCGCGCAGTCGGTCGTGGACCGCTTCCTCGCCGACCTCGAGGCAGAGAAGGCGTCGAAGTAATGGGAAGCGCGACCACTCAGGCGCTCGCGGCGACGAGGGCGGCCCTGAACGCCGCCACCGGCATCGACCTCGGCGTCGCCCGCGAGCTGTTCGCCGCGGCTCACGTGATCGCTGAGTCGTCGCAGCTGAGGGCCGCGCTGGCCGACCCGGCGGCAGCCGTCGACGCGCGCACCCGCGTCGTCTCGGATGTCTTCGGCAAGGCCCTCGGCACGACCTCGGCGGCGCTGCTGACGAGCGCCGTCGAGCAGCGCTGGTCCCGGGCGGACGACCTCGTCGGCGGGATCGAGGACCTCGCGGTCCGCGCGGCGGCCATCGCGGCGCCCGGCACCGACATCGAAGGCGAGCTCTTCTCGATCTCCCGGACCGTCGCGGAGAACCCGGAACTCGAGCTCGCCCTCGGCAGCCGCCTCGGCGACGCCGACGCGAAGGCGGGGCTGTTCGAGAAGGTCTTCGGCGGCGTCACGAGCGAGGCGACGAGCGTCATCGTCTCGTCCCTGGTCCGCCAGCCGCGCGAGCGCCGGATCCGGCAGCTCCTCTCGGACGCCATGCGCACCGTGAGCGACCAGCGCGGCAAGACCGTCGCCACCGTGGTCTCGGCCACCCCGCTCAGCGCGGAGCAGTCGACGCGGCTCGCGGCGGCCCTCGCCTCGAAGTACGGGCGGGACGTCACCCTCAACCCGGTGCTGGACCCGACCGTCGTGGGTGGCCTGCGTGTGCAGATCACCGACGATGTCATCGACGGCAGCATCGCCGGACGCCTGGCGGACCTCCGCCAGCGCCTCGCCGGCTGACACAGACCCGCCCTCCACGGGGCGATTGCGGGGAAGGCCCCGCGCACAAGCTCTCAATACAAAGGGAAGACAATGGCAGAACTATCGATCAGCCCCGACGTCATCCGTGACGCGCTCCGGGACTTCGTCGCCGCCTACGAGCCCTCCGGCGCCGCGGCGACCGAGGTCGGCACCGTCATCGACGCCGCCGACGGCATCGCGCACGTCGAGGGTCTCCCTGGCGCGATGGCCAACGAGCTGCTCCGCTTCGCGGACGGCACGCTCGGCCTGGCGCTGAACCTCGACGAGAACGAGATCGGCGTCGTCGTGCTGGGCGAGTTCTCCGGCATCGAGGCCGGCCAGGAGGTCACGCGCACGGGTGAGGTCCTCTCCGTGCCCGTCGGCGACGGCTACCTCGGTCGCGTCGTCGACCCGCTCGGCAACCCGATCGACGGCCAGGGTCCGATCGACACCGTCGGCCGCCGGGCCCTTGAGCTGCAGGCGCCGGGCGTCATGCAGCGCAAGAGCGTGCACGAGCCCCTCCAGACCGGCATCAAGGCCATCGACGCCATGATCCCGGTCGGCCGCGGCCAGCGCCAGCTCATCATCGGCGACCGCCAGACCGGCAAGACCGCGATCGCGATCGACACGATCATCAACCAGAAGGCCAACTGGGAGTCGGGCGACCCGAACAAGCAGGTCCGCTGCATCTACGTCGCCATCGGTCAGAAGGGCTCCACGATCGCCGCCGTCAAGGGCGCGCTCGAGGACGCCGGCGCCATGGAGTACACGACGATCGTCGCCGCTCCGGCATCCGACCCCGCGGGCTTCAAGTACCTGGCCCCCTACACCGGCTCGGCCATCGGCCAGCACTGGATGTACGACGCCAAGCACGTCCTCATCATCTTCGACGACCTGTCGAAGCAGGCCGAGGCCTACCGTGCCGTGTCGCTCCTCCTGCGCCGCCCGCCGGGGCGCGAGGCCTACCCGGGTGACGTCTTCTACCTGCACTCGCGTCTGCTCGAGCGCTGCGCGAAGCTGTCGGACGACCTCGGCGCGGGCTCGATGACGGGTCTGCCCATCATCGAGACGAAGGCCAACGACGTGTCGGCCTACATCCCGACCAACGTCATCTCGATCACGGACGGCCAGATCTTCCTGCAGTCCGACCTGTTCAACGCCAACCAGCGTCCCGCCGTGGACGTCGGCATCTCGGTCTCCCGAGTCGGCGGTGACGCCCAGGTCAAGTCGATCAAGAAGGTCTCCGGCACGCTCAAGCTCGAGCTGGCCCAGTACCGCGCGCTCGAGGCGTTCGCGATGTTCGCGAGCGACCTGGACGCCGCCTCCCGCCGTCAGCTGGAGCGCGGTGCGCGCCTGACCGAGCTGCTCAAGCAGCCGCAGTACTCGCCGTACCCGGTGGAGGAGCAGGTCGTCTCGATCTGGGCCGGCACCAAGGGCAAGCTGGACGGCATCGAGGTCGAGGACGTGCTGCGCTTCGAGGCCGAGCTGCTCGACCACCTCCGCCGCAACACCGACATCCTCACGACGCTGCGCGACACCAACGTGCTGGACGACGACACCGAGGCCAAGCTGAACGACGCGGTGGACAAGTTCCTCGTCGAGTTCCAGGCGGGCAACGGACAGGGCATCGACAAGCCGGGCCACGAGGAGTTCGCGGCCGCCGAGGTCGAGGACGTCAACCAGGAGCAGATCGTCAAGGGCCGCCGGGGCTGATCTCCGCAAGGAGACGGACCAGGCCGGAGATCACATATGGGCGCACAACTCAGGGTCTACAAGCAGAAGATCGCTTCTGCTCAGACGACCAAGAAGATCACGAAGGCGATGGAACTCATCGCGGCTTCGCGCATCCAGAAGGCGATGGCGCGCGTGCGCGCCGCTGCGCCCTTCGCGCGTGCCGTGACGCGTGCCGTGTCCGCCGTCGCGACGTACTCGAACGTCGACCACCCGCTCACGCGGGAGCCGGAGAACATCCGCCGCTCCGCTGTCGTCATCTTCTCCTCCGACCGCGGCCTCGCCGGCGCGTTCAACTCGCAGATCATCCGTGCGGGTCTCGAGCTGGCCGAGCTGCTGCGCTCGGAGGGTCGGGAGCCGGTGTTCTACGTCATCGGGCGCAAGGCGGTGGGCTACTTCCAGTTCCGCCGCATGGAGCCGGCCGAGCAGTGGGTGGGCGACACGGACACGCCGCACTTCCACACGGCCGAGGAGATCGCCTCCCGCCTCATCGAGGACTTCCTCCGCGGTGGGGATGAGGGCGGCGTGGACGAGATCCACCTCGTCTACAACCGCTTCGTGAGCATGATGACGCAGACGCCGGAGACGGTCCGCCTGCTGCCGCTCGAGGTCGTCGAGGCCTCGGCCGACAGCGAGCAGGCGGTGTACCCGCTCTACGAGTTCGAGCCGGAGGCCGAGACGGTGCTGGACGCGCTCCTGCCCGTGTACGTCCAGAGCCGGGTCTTCAACGCCCTGCTGCAGTCGTCGGCGGCCAAGCACGCTGCGACGCAGAAGGCGATGAAGTCCGCGAGCGACAACGCCGACAAGCTCATCACCGATTACACGCGCCTGCGCAACAACGCCCGCCAGGCCGAGATCACCCAGCAGATCGCCGAGATCGTCGGCGGCGCCGACGCCCTCGCCTCGGGCAAGTAGCACCGGGCACCAGACCCCATTCGAAAGAGAAGAAGCCATGAGCCTCACCGCTGAGAAGACCGAGACCGCGGTCGGCCGGATCGCGCGCGTCACCGGCCCCGTCGTCGACATCGAGTTCCCGCACGACTCGATCCCCGACATCTACAACGCGCTCCAGACCACCATCACGATCGGCGACGAGTCGAGCGAGCTGACCCTCGAGGTCGCCCAGCACCTCGGCGACGACCTGGTCCGCGCGATCGCCCTCAAGCCCACGGACGGCCTCGTCCGCGGCCAGGAGGTGCGCGACACCGGCGGACCCATCTCGGTGCCCGTCGGCGACGTCACCAAGGGACGCGTGTTCAACGTCCTCGGCGAGGTCCTCAACGCCGCGCCCGGCGAGACCGTCGAGGTCACCGAGCGCTGGGGCATCCACCGCCAGGCGCCGAACTTCGACCAGCTCGAGTCGAAGACCCAGATGTTCGAGACGGGCATCAAGGTCATCGACCTGCTCACCCCGTACGTGCAGGGTGGCAAGATCGGCCTCTTCGGCGGTGCGGGCGTCGGCAAGACCGTCCTCATCCAGGAGATGATCCAGCGCGTCGCGCAGGACCACGGCGGTGTGTCGGTGTTCGCCGGCGTCGGCGAGCGCACCCGTGAGGGCAACGACCTCATCCACGAGATGGAGGAGGCGGGCGTCTTCGACAAGACCGCCCTCGTCTTCGGCCAGATGGACGAGCCGCCGGGGACGCGTCTGCGCGTCGCCCTGTCGGCCCTGACGATGGCGGAGTACTTCCGCGACGTGCAGAAGCAGGACGTGCTGCTGTTCATCGACAACATCTTCCGCTTCACGCAGGCGGGCTCCGAGGTGTCGACGCTTCTCGGCCGCATGCCCTCCGCGGTGGGCTACCAGCCGAACCTCGCCGACGAGATGGGTGTGCTCCAGGAGCGCATCACCTCGACGCGCGGTCACTCGATCACCTCGCTCCAGGCGATCTACGTCCCGGCCGACGACTACACCGACCCGGCCCCGGCGACCACCTTCGCGCACCTGGACGCCACGACCGAGCTCTCGCGTGAGATCGCGTCGAAGGGTCTGTACCCCGCCGTCGACCCGCTGACCTCGACGAGCCGCATCCTCGACCCGCGCTACATCGGCGCCGACCACTACCGCGTGGCCACCGCCGTGAAGCAGATTCTGCAGAAGAACAAGGAGCTGCAGGAGATCATCGCGATCCTCGGTGTCGACGAGCTCTCCGAAGAGGACAAGGTCGTCGTGTCGCGCGCGCGCCGCATCCAGCAGTTCCTCTCGCAGAACACCTACATGGCGAAGAAGTTCACCGGTGTCGAGGGCTCCACGGTCCCGATCAAGGAGACCATCGAGTCGTTCGACGCGATCGTCCGCGGTGACTTCGACCACGTCGCCGAGCAGGCCTTCTTCAACGTCGGCGGCATCTCCGACGTCGAAGAGCGCTGGGCGCAGATCCAGAAGGAGAACGGCTGACATGCCCCTCCACGTGAGCCTGGTCTCCGCCGACGCGGAGGTCTGGTCGGGAGAGGCGTCGATCGTCGTCGCGAAGACCGTCGAGGGCGAGATCGGCATCCTGGCCGGTCACGAGCCCATGCTCGGCATCCTCGCGCAGGGCGAGGTGCGGATCACCACCATCGACGGCGAGCGCATCCTCGCCGACGCGCAGGACGGGTTCGTCTCCATGGCCGGTGACGAGGTCACCATCGTGGCGGGGAACGCCCAGCTGATCTCCTGACGTTCTCATCCCGCTGAAGGGCGGGACCGCTGCGCGGGATGCTCCATTGCGGGGCATCCCGCGCTCGCTTTTCGGCGGACGCCGCCGGGCCCGCCCGGTCACCCGCGGGGACCTGCCGCTCCGCTCACGCCGTGGTCGATCGTCGGCCGCGGTGACTCGTGTGTGAAGGGAAGAGGATGCTGGTACTGCTGCCGCCGTCGGAGACCAAGCGGCCCGGCGGTGACGGGCGCGAGCTCGACCTCGGCGGCCTCGCCTTCCCGGAGCTCGCGCCGCAGCGGCAGACGACGCTGCAGGCGCTCGAGGAGCTGGCCGCGGACGCCGACGAAGCGGCGCGGGTGCTCAAGCTCGGCCGCACGCAGCTCGGCGACATCGCCCACAACGCCGCGGTGCGCACGTCCCCGACCATGCCCGCCGTTGATCGGTACACCGGCGTCCTCTACGACGCACTCGACGCCGCGACGCTCGACGCGGCCGCGCGGCGGTGGCTGGGGCGACACGTGGCCATCCACTCGGCGCCGCTGGGCCCGGTGGGCGCGCTCGATCCCATGCCCGCGTATCGGCTCGCCGCCGGTGTCTCCCTTCCCGGCATCCCGCCGCTGCGACGGCTGTGGGGCGAAGCGGTGAGCGCGGCGATCGAGGCGGCCGCTCCGACGTTCGTCCTCGACCTCCGCTCCGAGGCGTACGCCGCGCTCGGCCCGGTGCCGGCATCCGTCCGGTCCGTGTTCGTGCGCGTGGTCAGCGAGGGGGAGGACGGCACGGTGCGCGCCCTCAACCACTTCAACAAGCACACCAAGGGCGCCTTCGTCCGCGCGCTCGCCACCGGTCGTCCGCGTGTCGGGACCCTGCCGGGCCTGCGCCGATGGGCGGAGTCGGCCGGGTGGGATGTGCGCGACGGGGCGGACGGGGAATGGCAGCTCGTCGCGTCATGACGCGCCCGAGACACTCAGCTTCCTTTCAGGAAGGGGTTCCACTCGCTAACATGTGACCAGCGGGGCGAGGGGCCCCGTGGGCGCACATGCGCCCGACGTTCCCGAAAGGACGCCCATGTCTGGCATAGCGAGTGTCGCCGCCGATCTCTCCGGCTATTACGCCGCCCAAGTCGCCTTCGCGCTCTTCGCCCTCGTGTTCGGGCTGATCTTCGCGGTGGTGGGCTACGTGCTCACCTCCTGGTTCCTCATGAAGATCTTCGACAAGGCCGGAGTCGAAGGACGCTGGCGCGCGTGGGTACCGATCTACAACTTCATGGTCTTCTTCAAGCTCGGCGACCTCAGCCCGTGGCTGGTGCTCATCGGCATCGGCGCCTCGATCGTGCTCGGCTGGGTGCCGGTCCTCGGGTGGATCATCGGCCTCGCGACCTTCCTGCTGTCGATGCTCGCCGCGTGGCGCGTGGGCCTCAAGCTGCAGAAGGAAGCCGTCTGGCTCATCCTCTACTTCTTCCTCAGCATCGTCTGGTACGGCATCAACGCGTTCGACAAGTCGCGCTGGAACACCGCCATCCCGGCCGCGCCGTGGGCGGCCAACGGCTTCCTCGCCGACCGCACGGTGTGGAACGGCGTCCCGAACCAGGCGCCCGCCGGCGGCTACCCCGCGAACCCCGCGACGCAGCCCGCTGCGGGCGCGTACCCGCCGCCCGCCGGCTACCAGCCGCCGGCCGGCTACCAGCCGCCCGCCGCCGCCCCGCAGCCTCCGGTCCCGCCGACCCCGGACACCCCGCCGGCTGCACCGCCGGCCGCGCCCGAGCCGCCCGCTGCACCGCCGGCGGCGCCCGAGCCGCCCGCCGCGCCCGAGCCGCCGCGCTCCTGACGCACGACACAGGGAGCCTCCTGCATCCGCAGGGGGCTCCCTCGTCGTGCGGGGAGGCGGCGTGCAGGCCGGGCCGCCCGGGGGCGTTAGCGTGGAGACATGACTCATGCTGCGCGCCGTGTCGGCGCTTCCGGACTCCTCGTCTCCGCAGCCGGCCTCGGCTGCAACAACTTCGGCCGTCCCGGCACCCGCACCGAGACGCTCGAGGGCACCCGTGAGGTCATCGACGCCGCCATCGACGCGGGCGTCACGCTGCTGGACACCGCCGACGTGTACGGCGCCCAGCCGGGCCTGTCCGAGACCCTCATGGGCGAGGCCCTCAAGGGCAGGCGTGACCGCGTCGTGCTCGCCACGAAGTTCGGCCACAGCGCGATCCCGTCACCCGACGGCTTCCCCGGCGCGAAGGCGTCGCGCAGCTACGTGCGGCGCGCGGTCGAGGCATCCCTCACGCGTCTGCAGACGGACTGGATCGACCTGTACCAGCTGCACACCCCGGACCCCGAGACGCCTGTCGAGGAGACCCTCGACGTGCTGTCCGACCTCGTGCGCGAGGGCAAGGTCCGCTACATCGGACACTCGAACTTCACCGGCTGGCAGGTGGCGGAAGCGGCGCTTGTCGCCGACGCGCGTCGGACCGTGCCGTTCATCTCCGCGCAGAACCACTACAGCCTCCTCGCCCGCGGGGCCGAGCGCGAGGTGATCCCCGCCGCGCAGCGTTTCGGCGTCGGCTTCCTGCCGTACTTCCCCCTGCACAACGGGCTGCTGACGGGCAAGTTCACGCGCGACTCCGCCCCCGCTGACACGCGCATCATGCGCCAGAGGCCGCACATCTACGAGAACGCGCCGTGGGACGCGCTGGAGGCGTATCAGGCCTTCTGCGACGACCGCGGCATCTCGATGCTCGAGGCGACGTTCGGATGGCTCCTCGCCCAGCCGGCCCTCGCCAGCGTGATCGCCGGCGCGACGACCGCCGCACAGGTGCAGGCGAACGCCGCCGCTGCGACGGCGTGGACGCCCTCGGAAGACGATCTGGAGGCGATCGACGCCCTCTTCCCGCTGCCGGTGGACCCTGCCGCGTAGACGAGCCGGACGCCGGAAAGGCGGATGTCGGCGGGTGGCCCGCGCGACACCGCACTAGGATGAGTGAACGCGCGCGGGACCGCTCCCTGCGCTGATGTGACCGGGGGAGGGAGGCGGCCAATGGAAGAGATCTCCACACGCACCCGCTCCGTGACCCTTCGCGACGGGGACCGACTGCGGCTCGAGTGGGCCGAGGTGACCCATCGCGGACGGCGACGGGACGCGAATCAGGACGCCGTCCTCACCGAGTTCCCGCTCTTCGTCGTCGCCGACGGGATGGGCGGACACGTCGGCGGGGAGATCGCCAGCGCGAGCACGATCGACCGCCTGCGCGCCGTCGCCCACACCGGAGCGGTGACCCCCCCGGCCATCGAGAAGGCGCTCAGCCGCGCCGTCAAGGACATCGAGTCGCACCCGGAGACGACCGACGAGGGGACGGGGACCACGCTCACCGGCGTCTACCTCGACACATCCGGCGAGAGCGAGACCTGGGTCACCCTCAACATCGGCGACTCGCGCGTCTATCTGCTGCGCGACGGCGACCTTGTGCAGGTCACGACCGATCACTCGGTGGTGCAGGAGCTCGTCGCCGCGGGGCGACTCAGCCCCGAGGAGGCGGAGAACCACCCGTACGGGAACGTCATCACGCGTGCCGTCGGGCCCAGCGAGAACGCCGCCCCCGACTACGTGCATCTGGAGATCGTCGACGGCGACCGCTTCGTCATCTGCTCGGACGGGCTCACGAAGGAGCTCACCGACTACGGGATCCAGCACTTCCTGAGCGAGCACGTCGGTGCGGCGGACGCCGTGCGCGCGATGCTCGACGCGGCGCTCGAGAACGGCGGCCGCGACAACATCACGATCATCGTGCTCAACGTGTCCCGCGGGCCGGCGCCCTCCACAGAGGACCCCGCCGAGGAGTGATCCACAGGCCGCGTCCGCGCGGCCACTGCGCGTCGTGCCCCGCGCGTTGACTGGCGAGGTGACCTTCTCGCCCTCCGCGACCGCTGCGCCGGTCGAGCCGATCGTGCTGCCCACGCCCGTCCCGCCGGCCCGGCACCCGCCGCTGCCCATCGTCGCGACCGTCGTGCCCATCGCCGCAGCCGGGGTGCTGTGGCTCGTCACCGGTTCGCCCCTCATGCTCCTGTTCGCCGCGCTGGGTCCGCTCATCGCCGTCGCGACGATGCTCGACGCCGCACGCTCGACCCGCCGGGCGAAGCGCGCAGCCGCCGTCGACGCCGCCCGTGCGCGGGAGGAGGCCGAGGCCGAGATCCGGCGTCGCCACGACGACGAGCGCCGCGCCCAGTGGAGCGTGCTCCCGGATGCCGGCGCGCTCCTGCAGCGACCGGGCGACGTCTGGCGCCCCGCCGCCGCCCGCGCGGACGCGCTCGTCCTCGGCGCCGGCGACGGGATCAGCGCCGTGCGGGTGGTGGGCGGGGGCGACGATGCGAGGACGGTCGACCTGCGGCGCAGCGCCGTCGCGCTCACCGGGGTGCCGGTGGCGGTGCCGCTCGCTGTCGGGGTGTGCGTCGTCGGCCCGGCGGCCCTCGCCGCAGCGGTCGCGCGCGCCCTCGTGCTGCAGGTCTGTCTCACGCATCCACCCGGTGCCGTCCGGATCGTCGGCGCGCCGCCCGGCGAGGACTGGCCGACGGCGCTCCCGCATCGGCGCGCCGGGCGCTCCGCGCGGTGCCTCGCGTACGTCGGGCCGGGCCAGAGCGTGCCCGACGACGTGGACGGCGCGATCGCCGTCGCCGCCGTCGGGGCACCGGTGCCGCCGCGATGCGGGGTCGTGCTGACCGTCACGCGCCCCGATGCCGCGGTGTCCGAGCACGGCGCGGAACGCCGACCCCTGGCGGTCGAGGGGCTGTCCCACCGCCAGGCGGCGCGGGTCGCCGTCGATCTCGCCGCGCAGGCTCCCGACAGCGGAGACGACGGGCCTGGCCCCATCGCGTTCGCGGAGCTGACTCTCGTGGCGGGTGCCGGACGGGATTCGCTCGCGATCCCCGTGGGACGCGAGCGCGAGGGCGACGCCGTGGTCGATCTCGTGGCCGACGGCCCGCACGCCGTCGTGGCCGGCGTCACCGGCAGCGGCAAGAGCGAGCTGCTCACCACCTGGATCGTCGGCCTGTGCGCCACGCGGCCTCCCGGGGAGGTCTGCTTCCTCCTCGCCGACTTCAAGGGCGGAACGGCCTTCGACGCCCTGCGAGGCCTCCCGCACGTCACCGGAGTGCTCACCGACCTCGACGGGGCAGGTGCGCGCCGCGCCATGGAGAGCCTGCGCGCAGAGCTGCGCCATCGCGAGGCCGAGCTCGCGCGCAGCGGAGCCCGCGACATCGGCGCACCCGGCGTGCGGCTTCCGCGGCTGGTGGTCGTCGTCGACGAGTTCGCGGCGGTGCTCGCCGACCATCCCGAGCTGCATGCGGTGTTCACCGACGTCGCGGCGCGCGGCCGGGCGCTCGGCATGCACCTCGTGCTGGGCACCCAGCGCGTGACCGGCGTGGTGCGCGACGGTCTGCTGGCGAACTGTCCGCTGCGGATCAGCCTCCGTGTGACGGATGCCGCCGACAGTCGCGCCGTCGTCGGGACGGAGGATGCGGCGCTTCTCCCGGGCGAGGCGGGGGCGCGTGGTCTCGCCTTCGTGCGCCGTGCCGGCGACACCGCGCCGCGGCTCACGCGCATCGCGCTCACCGGCCCCGACGACATCGCACGCATCGCCGCGCTCTCGGCGGGTGCGCAGACGCCGCGTGCGCCGTGGCTGCCGTCCCTTCCCGCCCGCCTGCCGCTCGAGCGACTGTCCCGGCCGGCGGACGGCATCGTCCTCGGACTCGCCGATGAGCCGCAGCAGCAGCGTCAGCCGCCCGTCGAGATCGTGCCGGGCCGGGATCGGGGGCTGGTGACCGTCGGCTCCGCCCGCAGCGGCAAGTCGACGCTCCTGGCGCTCGTGGAGGGCCAGGTGACGGCGGACCGTCTCGTCCGGATCGGGCCGGATCCCGAAGACGCGTGGGACGCCCTCGACGCCCTCGCCCGGACGCAGATGCCGGGGCGAGTGGTGCTGGCGGACGACGTCGACACGCTGGTCGCGTCGTATCCCCCCGACTACGCATCCGCCGCGATCGAGGCGCTCGAGCGGGTCGTCCGCTCAGCGGGAGCGACCGGCGCGACGGTCTTCCTGACGGCGCAGCGGCTGTCGGGCAGCCTCGCCCGCGTCGCGGACCTCCTGCCGCTGCGTGCCCTCCTGCCCCTGCCGTCGCGCATCGAGCATGTGTCTGCGGGCGGGGATCCGGGCGCGTTCGATCCCACCGCGCCGCCGGGGCGCGCGCGCCTCAACGGCCGCGTCGTCCAGTTCGCGCTGCCGCCGACCGCACCCCCGCCGGCGGCGCGGCCGGGTGAGCATGAATGGAGCACAGGGCCGGATGCGCGCCGGAGCGGTCCGCGCGGCGCCGGCGGACCGCCGCTGTGGCGCCCGCGATCGACGGTGAGCGCGCTCGTCGTGCGCGGCGCGCGGGCGGCCGCCGGCGCGCTCGCGGCGGCGTGGCCGGGCGTCTCGGTCATGCCGCTCGACGACGCCGGGGGAGTGCCGACGGCGTTCGACCCGGTCCGGCCCGCCGTGATCGTCGGCGACCCGGACGGCTGGCAGCGCCACTGGAGCGGCCTGACCCGCCTGCGCGGCGAACACGATCTCGTCGTGTCGGCGGACTGCGCCGCCGACTTCCGGGCGCTCACCGGGCGCCGCGAGCTGCCGCCGTTCTGCGTCTCCCGCCCGGACAGGGCCTGGCTCGTCCCGGCCTCGGGCGAGGTGCGCCGGGTGCGACTGCCCTCTGCGCAAACGCCGCACCCGCGCTCAGGTTGACGTGGCATCCGGCCCGGTTCTACGGTGCAGGCATGACCGCAACGACGCCGATCGACCTGCACCGCCCCGACGGGAAGGGACTGGCCGCAGGGACGCTGGGGCTGTTCGGCTCGACGGTCATCGGCCTCGCGTCGACGGCACCCGTCTATTCGCTCGTCGCGACCCTCGGCTTCGTGGTGCTGGCCGTCGGCGCGCAGGCGCCCATCGCGTTCGTCATCGCGTTCATCCCGATGCTCTTCATCGCGTTCGCGTATCGGGAGCTCAACAACGAGATCCCCGACTGCGGCACCACCTTCACGTGGGGCACCAAGGCCTTCGGGCCGTGGGTGGGATGGATGGGCGGATGGGGCGTGGCCGTCGCCGGCATGGTGGTCCTCGCCAACCTCGCGCAGGTCGCGTCCATCTACTTCTGGAACCTGCTCGGCGTGAGCTTCGAGGTGAACAACGACTGGCGCGTGATCCTCGTCGGCGTGATCTTCATCGTCGCCATGACGCTGGTGTCGTGGCGCGGCGTCGAGATCGGCGAGCGGATCCAGAACATCCTCCTGGCCGTCCAGTACCTCGCGCTCGCGATCTTCGTCGTGGCCTCGCTGTGGCAGTTCTTCGCCGGAACCGCGCCCAACCCGACGCCCTTCGACTGGTCGTGGTTCAATCCGCTCGCCTTCACGGAGTGGGGCGGGTTCGTCGAGGCGGTCCTGCTCGCCCTGTTCATCTACTGGGGATGGGACACCTGCCTCGCCCTCAACGAGGAGACGAAGGACCCCAAGCGGATCCCCGGGCGCGCGGCGCTGCTGACCACGATCATCCTCCTGCTCACCTACGTGAGCGTCACGGTCGCGGCCATGATGTACGCGGGACTCGGCGAGACCGGCACGGGCCTGGGCAACCCCGACAACGCCGACGACTTCTTCCTCGCGATCAAGGACGGACTGCTCGGCCCTGTGGGCTGGGTGCTCGTCGTGGCGGTCATGATCTCGGCGATCTCGTCGACCCAGACCACCATCCTCCCGACCGCGCGCGGCACCCTCTCGATGGCCGCGTACAAGGCCCTCCCGCGCCGGTTCGCGCGCGTGCACCCGCAGTACAAGACCCCGTCGTTCTCGACGCTCGTGATGGGCGCCGTCGCGATCGCGTACTACGTCGGCTTCACGCTCGTGAACGACAACATCCTGCAGGACTCGATCCTGTCGCTGGGGCTGGCCATCGCGTTCTACTACGCTCTCACGGGCTTCGCCTGCGTCTGGTACTACCGGCGCACGCTGTTCGACTCGTGGCGGAACTTCCTCTACCGCGGACTGCTGCCCTTCCTCGGCGCGGTCATGCTCACCTACGCGTTCATCCAGTCCGCGATCGACATGTGGGACGTCGACTACGGCTACTCGACGCTCCTCGGCGTGGGCGGATCGTTCGTCATGGGCATCGGCGCGCTCGCGTTCGGCGTGCTCCTGATGTTCCTGTGGTTCCTGTTCCCGCGCTCCAAGCCGTTCTTCCGCGGCGAGAGCCTCAACCGCGAGACGCCCGTCCTCGTGCCGGAGGAACCGGCCGACTACGCGCGCTCCATCGACGGCGGCCTCGTCTGACCGGTCTTGTCTGAGCGGGGTCGCCTGAGCGGCGAGCCCGGTCTGAGCGGCGGCGGCTGACGCGCGCCGCCGCTCAGGGCATCAGCCCAGGACGGATGAGAGCGGAGTCGCGGTGAGCCCGTGCGCCGTGGCCACGCCCTTGTTGACGACCGCGCCTCCGGCGACGTTGAGCCCGGCGGCGAGGGCCGGATCGGCCCGCAGCGCCTCCTGCCAGCCGCGACGGGCGATCTGGCGCACGTAGGGCAGCGTCGCGTTCGTCAGCGCCGAGGTCGACGTGTTGGGCACGGCACCGGGCATGTTGGCGACGCAGTAGAACACCGAGCCGTGCACCGTGAAGGTCGGGTCGTCGTGCGTGGTCGGGTGCGTGTCCTCGAAGCACCCACCCTGGTCGACGGCGATGTCCACGAGCACCGAGCCCGGACGCATCCGCGACACCATGTCGTTGGTGACGAGCTTGGGCGCCTTCGCGCCGGGGATGAGCACCGAGCCGATGACGAGATCGGAGGCGGTCACCGCGGCATCCAGGTCCAGCGGATTGGACGCCGCGGTCTTGACGCGCCCCTGGAAGTGGTCGTCCAGGAACCGCAGGCGCTGGATGTTCGTGTCGAAGATGGTCACGTCGGCGCCCATGCCGGCGGCGATGACGGCGGAGTTCGCGCCGGCGACGCCGCCGCCGATGACCGTGACGCGTGCGGGACGGGTGCCAGGGACACCCGACATGAGCAGACCGATGCCGCCGGCCGAGCGCATCAGCGTCGACGCGCCCACCATGGGGGCGAGGCGTCCCGCCACCTCGCTCATCGGGGCCAGAAGCGGCAGACCGCCGCCCGGGAGCTGCACGGTCTCGTACGCGATCGCCGTGATGCCGCTGCGCACGAGCTCGTCGGTGAGCGGGCGGTCGGCGGCGAGATGGAGGTACGTGAACAGCACGAGGTCGTCGCGGAAGTGGCGGTACTCGCTCGCGATCGGCTCCTTGACCTTGAGCACGAGCTCGGCGGCGCCCCACACCTCGTCGGCATCGTCGAGGATCGTCGCGCCGGCCGCCTCGTACTCGGCGTCGGGCATCGACGATCCGTCTCCGGCGCCGTGCTGGACGAACACCTCGTGCCCCTGGGCCACCAGGTCGTGCACTCCGGCGGGCGTCAGCGCGACGCGATACTCGTTGTTCTTGATCTCGGTGGGTACGGAGATCTTCATCGCGGTTCCTTTCCGCGCCCGATCCGGGCGCCGCGTTATCGCGTTCCGATCGTGGGGCGGATCACCCCGACGTCGCGTCCGCCGCCGTGGATGACGAGCGGGAGAGCGGATGCCGCGTCGGCCACCTGGCCTGCGGAGAGGGCACCGGCATCGGCGAGGAGCTGCAGCGCGACGATCGTCGCCGCGCGTCCCGAGCCGTCCAGCGTCTTGAGGGCGACCGTCGTGCCGTCCGGGGCGACCATCACCATGACGCCCTCGGCACCGCCCTTCGCGAACACGCCGAGGCGCTCCGCCACGACCGTGTCGGGGCGCCCGGGGCCCTCGACGGTCCACGGGTTGTCCAGGACGGCGCGCTTGATCGTGCCGGCCGCCCGGTGCAGGGCGAACGGGGAGCGCTCAGAGGCGGTCCCGAGGCGATGGATGCCGCGGGCGAGCCCGGCGAGCGTCAGGGCGTAGACGGGGGCGCCGCAGCCGTCGATCGCGGTGGCGGCGGGCTTCTCGCCGGTCATCCGCTCGATGACGTCGCGGATGTGCACCTGGAGCGGATGCTGCGGGTCGAGGTAGCCGCCCACGTCCCAGCCGCTCGTGCGGCAGGCGAGGAGCATCGCGGCGTGCTTGCCGGAGCAGTTCATCCGCACCCGGGCGGGCTCGGCGTCCGCGCGCACGAGCGCGTCGCGCGTGGCCTGGTCGCTCGGCCATGCGGGCAGGCATCCCAGCGCGTCCTCCGTCAGGCCCGCCGCATCGAGGATGTCGCGGACGACGGCGACATGCCGATCCGTCCCGACGTGGCTGGCGGTCGCGAGCCCGAGGCGCTCGCCGTCCAGGCGGGCGCCCGCGGTGACCGCCCCCAGCGCCTGCAGCGGCTTGAGGCTCGAGCGGGGCAGGATCAGGGCCCCGGCGTCGCCGTGTCGGGCGAGCTCGGTCCCGTCCGGGGCGAGCACGATCGCGATGCCGGCGTGACGGGATTCGATGAAGCCGCTGCGCTCGGTCACGGCGAGCTCAACGGCGTCGGCGAGGGCGACGGTCTCGGGCACGCTCAGAGCCTACCGCCGGGCGGACCCGTCTCCCGTCGGACGCCCTGTGCGAGACTGTCCGGATGTTGGGAGAGCACCACTACACGCTCCGCACGGAGTGGACCGGAAACCGGGGGACCGGGACGAGCGGATACCGCGACTACGCCCGCGACACGACGATCTCCCTGGCCGGCAAGCCCGATCTCCAGGCCTCGTCGGACAAGCCGTTCCGCGGCGATCCGTCCCGGTGGAACCCCGAGGACATGCTCCTGGCCGCGCTCTCGCAGTGCCACCTGCTGTCCTACCTGCACGCGTGCGTGACCGTGGGGGTCGTCGTCACCGCCTACGAGGACGAGGCGACGGGCGTCATGAAGGAGGACGGGCGCGGGGGAGGGGCATTCACCGAGGTGATGCTGCGTCCGCGTGTGACGGTCGCCGACGCGTCGATGGTCGAGGCCGCGCGCGCCGCCCACACGCAGGCGCACGAGTGGTGCTTCATCGCGAACTCGGTCAACTTCCCGGTCCGCCACGAGCCGACGATCCTCGTCAGCGACGCTCGTGCGGAAGCACCTGCTTGATCCGGTCGATGGGCGACGCGGCGGGCACCTCGTTGTAGGCGTTCGCCAGCTCCTGACCGGACAGGCGGTGGATGGCGGCCATGATGTCGTCCGTCGCCTGACGGCGCGCACGACCCGAGGTCGCGGGGCCGTGGTGGGACAGATCGAGCGGCTCGCCGAACTTCACGGTGACGCGCTGCCGCAGCGACGGGAACTTGGCGCCGACCGGCATCACCTTGTCCGTCCCGATGAGGCCCACGGGAACGACCGGCGCACCGGTCTGGAGCGCGAGGAACGCGACGCCGGTGCGGCCCTTGTAGAGCCGTCCGTCCAGCGAGCGGGTGCCCTCGGGGTACAGCGCCACGGCGTTGCCCTCCTCGAGGAGCTGCCGCTGCTGGTCGAGGGCGTCCAGTGCCGCCTGCCCGGCCCCGCGCTGGACGGGGACCGCGCCGATCGCCGTGAAGAACGCGGCCGACAGCGGCTTCTCGAAGTAGCTGGCCTTCGCGAGGAAGTGCACGGGGCGCGGCGCGGCCACGGGGATCGCGACGGAGTCGATGAACGACAGGTGGTTGCTGGCGAAGATCACGCGGCCGGTCTTGGGCACGTTCTCGCGGCCCTCGACGCGCGGACGGTAGACCATGCGGGCCAGCGGCGCGACGAACAGACGGCCGAACGCATACAGGCCGCCCATGCGATGCACGTCGACCGGTTCGCCTTCGACGGGGTCGGGGGTCTCCGCGGAAGTCACCAGAAGAGGCTACCGCCGATCTCATGCCTCCACGCGCATGGCCTCCGCGCGCAGGCACGAGCAGGCCCGGGGCACCTCTGCGCGCTCTCCCAGCCGGGACAAAGACTCCGTGCGGCAGGATGGAGAGGTCCCCACCCACTGATCCGAGGATTCTTCGTGCGCATCCGCCCGCTCATCGCCCTCTCCGCCGTCGCACTGACCGGCGTGCTCCTGGCCGGCTGCTCCGGCTCCACCGACGGCGGGTCGCCGTCCGGCAGCCCGAGCGGCGTCGCCGCGGACCTGTGCGGCGCGGCCGCGCCCTCCGGCGACGCGTCGGATGCGGTCACGACCGACGGCGAGCTGGGCACCGAGCCCACCGTCACCTTCACCTCGCCCGCCGACATCACCGAGATCGAGCGCACCGTCACCACCGAGGGGACCGGCGACAAGATCGTCAACGGCGACCTCGTCCAGTACGGCATCGTCGCATACGACGCCGAGACCGGCGAGAAGCTGGGATCGGCGGGCTACGAGGCCGGCACGGCCCTGCCGCTCCAGGTGAGCGCCGAGGGCGCCGGACAGTTCTTCGGCTGCGCCACCATCGGCTCGCGCATCGTCCTCGCGCTGCCCGGTGCCGAGGGCGCCGCCGCGCAGATCAACGTCGTCGACGTCCTCGGCATCACCCCCACCGCCGCGTGGGGCACCCCGCAGGACGCGCCGGCCGGCTTCCCGTCCGTCGAGCTCGCCGAGAACGGCGCGCCGACCATCACGATCCCGGACGGCGACGCGCCCACGAAGGTCGAGATCGCGACGATCAAGAAGGGCGACGGCCCGACCGTGGCCCAGGGCGACTCTGTCCTCGTGCAGTACACCGGCGTCAAGTGGTCCGACGGCTCGGTCTTCGACTCGAGCTGGGACCGCGGAGCGCCCGCGTCGTTCCAGACCACGGGCGTCGTCGCCGGCTTCCAGCAGGCACTCGAGGGCCAGACGGTCGGCTCGCAGGTGCTCGTCGTGATCCCGCCGGAGTTCGGCTACGGCGCCTCCGAGGGCCACGAGCTCCAGAAGGAGACGCTCGTGTTCGTCGTCGACATCCTCGCCACCCAGCACGTCCCCGCCGCCGAGTGATTCCACGCCCTGTCGCCGGCCGGTCCCGTCGGTAGGCTGACAGGATGCGTCGCGTCATCGTCCTCGGCTCCACCGGCTCCATCGGAACCCAGGCGCTCGACGTCATCCGCGCGAACCCCCGCCGCTTCGAGGTCGTCGGCCTCTCGGCGGGGGTTCAGCGCGAACTTGTCGAGAGGCAGGCGGCCGAGTTCGACGTCGAGCACATCGCGCTCGGGGCAGATGAGGCCGAGCAGCTCGTGCGGGACGTCGAGGCGGATGTCGTCCTCAACGGCATCACCGGCTCCGTGGGCCTCGGTCCCACCCTCGCCGCCCTGGAGACCGGCCGGACCCTCGCGCTGGCGAACAAGGAGTCGCTCATCGTGGGCGGCGACCTCGTCACCGCGATCGCGCAGCCCGGGCAGATCGTGCCGGTCGACTCCGAGCACTCCGCGATCGCGCAGGCGCTGCGCTCCGGCGATCGCGCGGAGGTGCGCCGTCTCGTGCTCACCGCGTCCGGCGGACCGTTCCGCGGGCGCACGAAGGACGAGCTCGCCGATGTGACTCCGGCCGAGGCGCTCGCCCATCCCACCTGGAACATGGGTCGCGTCGTGACGACGAACTCCGCGACCCTCGTCAACAAGGGCCTCGAGGTGATCGAGGCGCACCTGCTGTTCGACGTGACCTACGACGACATCGAGGTCGTCGTGCATCCGCAGTCGATCGTCCACTCGATGGTCGAGTTCGTCGACGGCTCCACGATCGCCCAGGCGTCGCCGCCGGACATGCGTCTGCCGATCTCGCTCGGTCTGGACTGGCCGCACCGCGTGGGCGGCGTCGGACGGCCCCTCGACTGGCGCACCGCCACCACGTGGACGTTCGAGCCCCTCGACGACGCCGCGTTCCCGGCGGTGACGCTCGCCAAGCGCGTCGGGCGTGCGGGACGCACGTACCCCGCCGTGTTCAATGCCGCCAACGAGCAGGCCGTGGACGCGTTCCACGAGGGCAGGCTGCCGTTCCCGGGGATCGTCGAGATCGTCGAGCGTGTCGTGGAGGGCCACGAGGCGCCGACCGAGCTCACGCGGGAGTCGCTCGCCGACGCGGAGCAGTGGGCGCGCGCCGCCGCCGATCGCGCGATCGCCGCCGCCCTCTGAGGGCGCGTCTTCTGGCCGTGGCGCGACCGAGCGCCGAGTGGCCGGGCCTAGCCCCAGCCGTGCCGGCGCAGGGCGTCCAGCGAGATCTGCGGGAAGTCGTACGCGACCCGCTTGCCCCTGACGTCGAGGAAGTTCTGGTGGCCGGGCCCGCACCACAGGATCGCGTCGCCGTCCTCGGCCAGGGAGACCGCCTTCTCCAGCGCCTCCTCGGGGTCGCCGATGTTGAACAGTCCACCGGCGGGCGGCTCCTGCGCCGCGCCCTCGTAGAGCTGCGCGCGGATGAGGTCGGGATCCTCCCAGCGCGGGTTGTAGTCCGTGACGATCGCGACGTCCGAGTTGCGCACCGCCGCGAGGCCCATGAGCGGGCGCTTCGTGCCGTCGCGCGACCCGTCGGCGCCGAACATGACGATGACCTTGCCCGGGGTGACGCGGCGCACGGCCGCCGCCGTCTTCTCGATGGCATCGGGGGTGTGGGCGAAGTCGATGTAGATGACGGGGCCGCGGCCGGTGGTCACCAGCTCGGTGCGTCCGGGCAGGAATCCGGGGATGCCGCCGTCGATGACGCGCGCGATGTCCTCCCACGGGATGCCGGCCTCGACGAGCATGACGATCGCCATCGCCGCGTTCGTGACCATGTGCGCACCCAGGGCGGGGACGGTCGTCTCGACGTGCTGCCCGTCCGGGCCGTCGAGCGTGAAGGCGGTCGCGTTGACGCGCTCCGCGGTCATCCGCGCGATCCACTGCGCCGACTCGGCGAGCTCCCCGTCCTCCGCGATCTCGGGCGTCGCCACGGTGGTCACCGGGCACTCCGCCTCCGCGGCGACGGTGCGGCCGGCGACGGTGTCCAGTGACACGACCGCCTTGCGCGCCTGGCCGCCCTTGAACATGCGCGCCTTGGCCTGCAGGTAGTCGTCCATGTTCGCGAAGTCCTCGCGGTGGTCCAGCTGCAGGTTCGTGAACCCGGCGACGTCGAAGACGATGCCCGAGCTGCGCCCGTGGATGATCGCCTGGACGCTCACCTCGAGGCACATCACCTGGACGCCCGTCTCGCGGCCGCGGGCGATGATCGCGTGCAGCTCGCTGGCCTCCGGGGTGGACAGCTTGGCGGTGACCTCCTCGTCCGCGACGATGCGCCGCGCCGACGAGGACAGCGACGTCGTGTAGCCGAGCGCGCGCAGGATCTCGTGCTGCAGGTGCACGGTCGAGGTCTTCCCGTTGGTGCCGGTGACGCCGAGCATGAGCGGCATCCGGTCGTCGTTGCCGAACACCCACGACGCGATCTCCCACACGCGAGGGCGCGGGTCGTCCATGACGAAGAGGGGGACGCCGGCGTCGGCGGCGAGCTCGGCGCCCATCGCGTCGGTGACGATCGCGACCGCGCCCTTGGCGACGGCCTCGGCGGCGAACTCGGCGCCGTGGCGGCGCACGCCGAACTGGGGGCCCTGGCGGGGCACGCCGTGCAGGGCGATGAAGATCTCGCCCGGGCGCACGTCGACGCTGGCCACCGTCGTCCCGGTGGTGCGCAGTCCGGTGATGTCGCGGTCGGCGGTGACGCCGAATCGCTCGGCGAAGTCGGAGAGGAGTCGCGGCTCGGGGTGCTCGGGACGGAGCACGGGCGCGTTGTTGACCTTCATATGCCCTCCATGTTCTCACGGCCTGCTCAGAGGGACGGCAAAGGGATGCCGAGTACCGTTGACGCGTGACCGTCCTCCTGTTCGTCGTGGGCATCGTGGTGATGATCGTCGGCCTCGCCGTCTCCATCGCGCTCCACGAGCTCGGGCACCTGTGGCCCGCGAAGAAGTTCGGCGTGCGCGTCGGGCAGTACATGATCGGCTTCGGCCCGACGCTCTGGTCCCGCCGGATCGGGGAGACGGAGTACGGATTCAAGCTGCTGCCGCTGGGCGGATTCATCTCGATGGCGGGGATGTATCCGCCATCCCCCCGGGAGGTCGCGGCCGCGCAGGCCGGTCACGCGCAGGGGCGCGCCGGCGGCGGGTTCTTCGCCACGATGGTCCAGGACGCGCGGGCGGCCAACGACGAGACGCTCCAGGGCGACGACGACGACCGCGTCTTCTACAAGCTGCCCGTCTACAAGCGCGTCATCGTGATGCTCGGCGGGCCGCTCATGAACCTCCTGCTGGCCATCGTGCTGTTCACGATCGTCTTCAGCGGCTTCGGCGTGCAGACGGCGACCACGACCGTCTCGGGGCTGTCCTCCTGCGTCCCGGCGACGTCGACGAGCGCGTGCACGCCCTCCGACCCGCCGGCGCCGTCGGTGGCCGCGGGCTTCGAGCCGGGCGATGTCATCGTGTCGATCGACGGCGAGCCGGTCTCCACGTTCGCGGACGTCTCGACGATCGTGCAGCGCTCGGCAGGCACCCAGCTGGATGTCGTGGTGGACCGTGCCGGCACCGAGCAGACGCTTACCGTCACGCCCGCAGAGATGACGCCGTCGGCCGACTCCGACGCCACGGTCGGGTTCCTCGGCATCCGCCCCACCGTCGAATCCGTGCAGCAGCCGATCTGGGCGGGACCTGTCGCCGCCTTCGAGAACGTCGGCCAGGTCGCCGGCATCATCGTGCAGCTGCCGGTCAAGGTGTACGACACGGCCGTGGCCCTGTTCACCGGCGGGGAGCGCGACCCGAACGGTCCGCTCAGCGTCGTCGGGGTGGGGGTGATCGCCGGCGAGGTCGCCGCGGCCGACGCTCCCGTGCTCAACCGCGTGAGCGCCACGCTCGGCCTCCTCGGGTCGCTGAACATCGCGCTCTTCGTCTTCAACCTCATCCCGCTGCTGCCGCTGGACGGCGGTCACGTCGTGGTGGCGCTGTGGGACGGCCTCAAGCGCACATGGGCGAAGATCTTCCGCCGTCCGCCGCCGAAGCCGGTCGACGCGACCAAGCTCGTGCCGGTGACGTTCGTCGTGGTCGTCCTGCTCATCGCGATGGGCGCGATCCTCATCCTCGCCGACCTGTTCAACCCGGTCTCGATCCTCGGCAGATGACCTCGCGCGCGACCGCGCACGGAGGTCGGCTCCGCCCCGGTCGGCGCCCGGTCATCGCAGGGCGTCAGGCGAGCGCGTAGGTGACGAGGCGCTCGAGCGTCTCCATCCCGTCGCGCGACAGGATCGACTCCAGGTGGCCCTGGATGGACGCGAAGCCCGGACCGCGCAGCGCGTACACGTCGCCCGACGCGGCGTCGGCGGCGACTTCGGCCTCGCCCACCGTCGTCGTCCCCGGCGGCACGTGGGCCGTGAACGTGTTGTAGAACCCGATCGATGCCGGGGTCCCGAACACGTCGACGGTCTTCTGCAGGCCCTGATGCGGGCGGGCGAGCGGCACGAGGTCGATCCCGAGCGAGTCCGCGAGGATCTGGTGGCTCAGGCAGACCGCGAGCAGAGGCCTCCCCGCGCCGCGCCGACGGGCGACGACCTCGCGCATGCGCCGCATGCGGGGGCTGTCAGGGTCGCGCGGATCGCCGGGGCCGGGGCCGCTCACGACGAGGTCGGCGTCATCCAGCTGCGCATCGGTCACCGCGCTCCACGGCGCGATCTCGACGTCCAGCCCCAGATGGCGGAGCTGGTGGGCGAGCATCGTCGTGAAGCGGTCCTCGGCGTCGACCACGAGCACCCGGCGCACGGATGCCGCATCCAGGCCCCACGGGCCCTCGCCCGTCGTCTGCGGATTGAGCCAGAACGGGGCGAGCCGCGCGTTGCGGGACGCGAGCAGCGATGCGATCGCCGGATCATCGGCGAGCCGGGCCGGGCGCGGGGCGGGCGCGTCCTCGTCCACGACGCCGTCGGCGAGAGCGATGGCGGCCTCCGCGACACGGTCGCGCGGGACGGCGCCGATCGCGCCGAGGACGCCCGCGGCCTTGCCGTGCGTCTCGCTCACCTCGCCGTACGGGTCGGAGTGGCGCACGAGCGTCGCTCCGACCGGCACGCGCAGCCGTCCGTCGACGAGGTACGCCGTGCGGATGAGGATGGGCGCGTCGAGGTCATGGGTCGGGCCGTCGGCGGCCGGGCTCTCGCGCGGGGTGAACAGCGCCGCGACACCCGAGTAGTAGCCGCGGGGCGTGGTCTCGTGCCGCGTGATGACCGTGCACGCGTTCTGCATGGGCGATCCGGTCACGGTCGGGGCGAACATCGTCTCGCGGAGGATGTCGCGCGGATCCAGGCGGCTGCGTCCCCGCAGCACGTACTCGGTGTGGGTGAGCCGCGACATCTCCTTCAGGTGCGGACCCGTGATGCGGCCGCCGTCGGAGCAGACGGCGCTCATCATCTTGAGCTCCTCGTCCACGACCATGAACAGCTCCTCGGTCTCCTTCGTCGACTCGAGGAACTCGCTGAGCGCGGGGACGGTCGCGCCCCCCGCCGGGTGGCGGAAGGTGCCGGAGATCGGGTTCATCGTGACGACGCCGTCGACGGCGCTCACGTGCGCCTCGGGGCTGGCGCCCACGGCGATGTGGCCCGGGGTGGAGACGAGGAACGTCCAGTACGCGCCGCGCTCGTGCTCGAGCAGCGCCCGGAACCACGTGAGACCCGCCGTCACGGCGTCGGCGTCGACCTGCGCCGTGAAGTCGCGGCGGATGACGAAGTTCGCGCCCTCGCCGCGGCCGATCTCGTCGGCGATGACGCGGCGCACGATCGTCGCGTACTCCTCGTCGGCGATGTCGAAGCCGGCGTCCCGGAGGGGGACGGCGGCGGTCGGCAGCGCGGCGAGCGCCTCCTCGAGCGGCAGCGACTCGTGCGAGGTCACCACGAGGCAGCGCAGCGGCGCGCCGTCGTCGTGGCACTCGAAGCCGCGCTCGACCACCTGGCGGAACGGCACGAGCGCGAGGACCTCGCGCGGCGTCCCGGCGGCGTCCACGAGCGGGATGTCGCCGAGCAGTGCGACGTCGACGACCTCGCCGCGGAGCACCTCGACGGTGACGCCGTCGCGCGACAGGAGGGCGAAGGGCTCGTCGGCGCCCGCGGTGGGCAGGTGCGCGGAGCGGGAAGCGGGGTCCGGTGTCATCGCCGGCCTTTCATCTGTCGGGCGGTCGCTCTCAACAGAAAGACCGCCTCACGGGCGGTCTGTTTTCGGGGAACGCGAACACACACCGCTGTCAGCGGGTGAGCCACCAGGAGCGGTTCGCGAGCATGCGGTCACGATAGCAGACGAGCGGGCGCGACACCGCCGCGTCCAGTCGACGGCCAGCCTCGGCCCGCCCGCGCGGCGTAGGCTGGAGCCGTGCCAGCAGTGAATCTCGGGATGCCTCGCGTGCCGGACGTCCTCGCCCCGCGACGCAAGAGCCGCCAGATCAAGGTCGGCAAGGTGCTCGTCGGCGGGAACGCGCCCATCAGCGTCCAGTCGATGACGACGACGCCGACGACCAACATCAACGCGACGCTCCAGCAGATCGCCGAGCTGACGGCATCCGGCTGCGAGATCGTGCGCGTCGCGGTGCCGTCGCAGGACGACGCCGACGCGCTGCCCATCATCGCGGCGAAGAGCCAGATCCCCGTCATCGCGGACATCCACTTCCAGCCGAAGTACGTGTTCCAGGCGATCGACGCCGGGTGCGCCGCCGTCCGGGTCAACCCGGGCAACATCCGTCAGTTCGACGACAAGGTGGGCGAGATCGCCGCGGCGGCCAAGGCGGCCGGCGTCTCGCTCCGGATCGGCGTCAACGCCGGCTCGCTGGACAAGCGGCTCCTGGAGAAGTACGGCAAGGCGACCCCCGAGGCGCTCGCGGAGAGTGCGCGCTGGGAGGCGTCGCTGTTCGAGGAGCACGACTTCCACGACTTCAAGATCTCGGTCAAGCACAATGACCCGATCGTCATGGTGCGCGCCTACCGGCTTCTCGCCGAGATGGGAGACTGGCCCCTGCACCTCGGCGTCACCGAGGCCGGCCCCGCGTTCCAGGGCACGATCAAGTCGGCGACCGCCTTCGGCATCCTCCTCGCCGAAGGCATCGGCGACACCATCCGCGTGTCCCTGTCGGCGCCGCCCGCCGAGGAGGTCAAGGTGGGACACCAGATCCTGCAGTCGCTCAATCTGCGCGAGCGCAAGCTGGAGATCGTGTCCTGTCCGTCGTGCGGGCGCGCGCAGGTGGATGTCTACTCCCTCGCGGACGCCGTGACCGAGGGCCTCAAGGACATGACCGTGCCCCTGCGGGTCGCCGTCATGGGCTGCGTCGTGAACGGGCCCGGCGAGGCGCGCGAGGCCGACCTGGGTGTCGCGTCGGGCAACGGCAAGGGCCAGATCTTCGTGAAGGGCCAGGTCATCAAGACCGTGCCCGAGGCGGAGATCGTCCAGACGCTCATCGAAGAGGCGAACCGCATCGCCGAGGAGATGGGCCCCGACGCGAGGACCGGCACCGCGCAGGTCGTCACGGCCTGATGAGCTCCGGCGACCCGATCGTCCTCACCGCCCGCGCCGTCCTGCTCGACATGGACGGCACGCTCGTCGACTCGACCGCTGCCGTCGAGCGCATCTGGCTGCGGTGGGCCGCCGAGCACGGACTCGACCGCGACACCGTCCTGGAGGTGGTGCACGGGCGCCAGGGCCAGGAGAGCATGGCCATCCTGCTCCCGCATCGCTCGAGGGAGGAGAACCTCGCCGACAACGCCCGGCACCTGGCCGCCGAGACCGCGGACCTCGACGGGGTCGTCGAGATTCCTGGCGCCGGGCGGCTGCTCGGGGCGCTCGGCGACGCACCGCACGCCATCGTGACGTCGGCGGATGTCGCGCTCATGCGGGCGCGCATGGGGGCGGCGGGGCTCACAGTGCCGGCACGCACGGTGACCGCCGAGCGGGTGCGGGCGAGCAAGCCCGATCCGGAGGGCTTCCTGCTGGCCGCGTCGGAGCTCGGCGTGGAGCCCGCGGACTGCGTCGTGTTCGAGGACTCCGGTGCGGGGATCGACGCCGCCCGCGCCGCGGGGATGCGTGTGATCGGCGTCGGCGCGGCGGCGCGCGCGCATCGCCCGGACCACGTCGTCGCGGACCTCACCGGCGTGTCCGTCACGGGGTCGGGGGAGTGGATCGAGCTCGCGCTCGCGGGGGCCGTCGCACGCTGAGTCAGGCGAGCGCGTCCGTGCGCAGGCCGCCGCTCTCGATCTCGTCGGCGATCTCGATGAGGTCGGCCGCCCACCGCTCGCCGCTCTCCTTCGTGTAGCGCGAGATCGGCAGCGCGACGGTGAGCGCCGCGCGCGGTCCGCCCGGAAGCGCGACGGAGATCGACATCGCCGCCAGGCCCGGCTCGCTCTCTCCGAAGTTCCACGCGATGCGGCTCTCCCTGATGTCGTCCAGCTGCTCGTGCAGCGACTCGAGGTCGACGTCCGGGCGGTGGCTGGGCGGTCCCGCGAGGGCCATGCCGTAGCGCGCGTCGACCTCGTCGTCGGCGAGGTCGGCGAGCAGGGCCTTGCCGCCGGAGGCGAGGTGCGCCGGGATCCAGACGCCCACGCGCAGGCTGAAGCGCAGGGCGTGGGCGGAGGCCTCGATCCCGTCGATGAGCTGGACGCGGGTCCCCACCAGGATCGAGCAGTGCACCGTCTCGCCGGTGCGCTCGAAGAGGCGCTCGAGGGCGGGACGCAGGCGCGCGCTCACGGTCGTCACGCCGGTGCAGGCCTGGCCGAGGGCCGGGCCGATGCCGTAGCGACGGTCGGAGCGCTGGGTGGAGAAGCCGTCGTGCGCGAGCGTCATGAGCAGGCGGTGGGCGGTGGAGGCGTTGACGCCGAGCGCCGCGGCCGCCTCGGTGACGCTGATCGACCCGTTCTCGTTGATGAGCTTGACGAGGACGAGCGCGCGATGCGCCGACTCGACACGGGGGGCCTTCTTGCTTTCCACGCAAGTGAGGCTAAGAATCGTTGCGCACGCCGCAAAGGTGAGTCCCGCTCAGTGGTAATCGGGCGCACGAGACCGCGGCCCCTCGGCCGTGACCCGATCGCGTCGTCCGGGGCGGACCGCTCAGTGGAGGGCGCCGCCCACGACGGCCGGGTCCTCCGCGACGTCCAGCGCCGTGCGGACAGCGATGCCGATCGCGCGGGCGATGTCGGCGGGCGGCAGGGTGAACTCCTCGCCGGGGGCCTGGCCCGTGGCCCACGGGACGTGCACGAAGCCGGCACGGCGTCCGTGGGCCCGTGCCCACATCGCCGCGTGGAAGAACACGTGGTTGCACACGAACGTGCCCGCCGACAGCGAGACCTCGCAGGGGATGCCCGCGTCGGCGACGGATCGCGCGATGGCCTTCACCGGCACGGACGCGAACACCGCGGCCTCCGCTCCCTCCCGGGACGGCCGGTCGATCGGCTGCATGCCGTCGTTGTCGGGGATCCGGGCGTCCACGAGGTTCACGGCGATGCGCTCGACGCCGATCGCGCGCCGCCCGCCCGCGAGGCCGGTGGCGAGGACGAGGTCCGGCTCGTGCGCGGCGCACAGCCGCGCGAGCTCCGCCACCGCGCCCGCGAACGTCACGGGCAGGATGGCGGTCACCAGGCGCTCGGGCCCCGTCCAGGTCTCCGCGACGCGCCGCACCGCGTCGCCGGAGGGGTTCTGCGCGTCCCCGCCGAACGGCGCGAAGCCGGTGAGCAGGACGGTGCGGCCCGGTGTCACGGCGCCGTCGCCACGGATGCCGCGTCCGGCCCGAGGCCCACCATGATGCGCTGCTCGTCGTCGGGGCGCAGCGGGTCGAACCACACCGCGGCCACGTCGCCGGCCCGCGGGACATCGGCGTGCGGGAACGATCCCTTCTTCGTCACCCAGCGGGTCGTGCCCGATGCGTCCGGGAAGCTCACCGTGAAGTGCACGAACGGCAGGCCGTTGACCTCCATCCCCGTGCTGAGGACCTCCGTGACGCTGCCGCGGACCTTGCGGCCGCTCTCGAGGAGCTCGGCGGCGATCCTGGCCTTGCGGTGGCTGCGGGCCAGTGCCAGCGCGAACCAGATGGCCAGCGCGAAGGCGATGACCGCGAACAGCATCGGCAGCCAGATGGGCGCCGTGTAGTGGATCCAGGCGCCCGCATCCCACGGCTCGTGCTCGGCCCCCGCCACTCCGCGCCGATAGCCGATCATCTCGGGCGGCGTCCACATCGACGAGAAGATCGCGAGTCCGACGGCGAGACCCGCTGCCGCCGTGAGGAACGGCGCGATCATCGCGGCGGCCAGCGACGTCATCCGGGTGAGGGTCGTGGTGAGCACGAAGCCCAGCAGCGAGCCGCCCAGCACGCCGATGACGAACAGCAGCGGGCCGCCGTCGTAGGGGCTGTCCCAGCCCTCGCCGGCCTGATTGATCGCCATCAGGCGGAAGATGTCCAGCAGCTGGCCGGCGCCGAAGCCGGCGAGAGCCCACAGGGCGAAGTGGGCGAGCGCGATTCCGGCGGCGAGCAGGAGGCCGCGCGGCCCGCGGAGGCGCTGTGCGCGCTGTGCCCGTGCGATTCGGGGGTCGACGGTGCTCATCGCCCCACGATATCGACCCGGACCCCGCCCCACGAGACGCCCGGCGGGCGGTGCGCCCGCCGTTCTCTAGACTTGATGCTCGTGGTCACACGTCTCTCGAACTTCTTCCTCCGCACGCTCCGCGAGGACCCGGCCGACGCCGAGGTCGCATCGCACCGGCTGCTGGTGCGCGCCGGCTACATCCGCCGCCAGGCGCCGGGCATCTTCTCGTGGCTGCCGCTGGGCCTGCGGGTGAAGGCGAAGATCGAGAGCATCATCCGCGAGGAGATGGGCAACGCCGGCGCCTTCGAGGTGCACTTCCCCGCCCTCCTGCCGCGCGAGCCGTACGAGCTCACCGGCCGCTGGGAGGAGTACGGCGACGGCATCTTCCGCCTGAAGGACCGCAAGGGCGCCGACTACCTCCTCGCTCCGACGCACGAAGAGGTCTTCACCCTCCTGGTCAAGGACCTCTACTCGTCGTACAAGGACCTGCCGCTGACGATCTACCAGATCCAGGACAAGTACCGCGACGAGGCGCGTCCGCGCGCGGGCCTGCTGCGCGGCCGCGAGTTCACGATGAAGGACGCCTACTCGTTCGACTACACCGACGAGGGCCTCGACGCGTCCTACACCGCGCAGCGGGACGCCTACGAGCGCATCTTCCAGCGGCTCGGCCTCGAGTACGTCATCGTCCAGGCGGATGCCGGGGCGATGGGCGGCTCGCGCAGCGAGGAGTTCCTGCACCCGACCCCGATCGGCGAGGACACCTTCGTCCGCTCCGACGGCGGCTACGCCGCCAACGTCGAGGCGTTCACGACCGTCGTGCCCGAGCCCATCCCGTTCGACGGACTGCCGGAGCCGGTCATCTTCGACTCTCCGGACACGCCGACCATCGAGACCCTCGTCGCGCACGCCAACGCGCACCTGGACGGGCAGTACACGGCCGCCGACACGCTCAAGAACGTCGTGCTCGCCCTCACGCACCTGGACGGCACGCGCGAGCTCGTCGTCGTGGGCGTCCCCGGCGACCGCGAGGTCGACGACAAGCGCGTCGAGGTCGCCTTCGCGCCCGCCGAGGTGGAGCCGGCGACCCCCGAGGACTTCGAGAAGCACCCGCTGCTGGTCAAGGGCTACATCGGCCCGTGGTCGCCGACCGGCCCGATCCTGGGCGAGGACTCGGCCACCGGCATCCGCTACTTCCTCGATCCCCGCGTCGTGGACGGGACCAGCTGGATCACCGGCGCCAACATCGACGAGAAGCACGTGCACTCGCTGGTCGCGGGGCGCGACTTCGCGGCCGACGGGTTCGTCGAGGTCGCGTCGGTGCGCGAGGGCGACCCGGCCCCGGACGGCTCAGGCCCCGTCACGCTCGCGCGCGGCATGGAGATCGGCCACGTCTTCCAGCTCGGCCGCAAGTACGCCGAGGCGCTGGGCCTGAAGGTCCTGGACGAGAACGGCAAGCAGGTCACCGTCACGATGGGCTCCTACGGCATCGGCGTGACCCGCATCCTCGCGATCATCGCCGAGCTCAACAACGACGACAAGGGACTCATCTGGCCCGAGTCCGTCGCGCCGTTCGACGTGCACGTGATCGCGACCGGGAAGGACGCCGCCGCGTTCGACCTGGCCACGTCGCTGTCCGCCGACCTCGAGGCCGCCGGGTTCGACGTGCTCTACGACGACCGTCCCAAGGTCTCGCCGGGCGTCAAGTTCGCGGATGCCGAGCTGATCGGCGTCCCGCGGATCGTCATCGCGGGCCGCGGTGCCGCCGACGGCCAGGTCGAGCTGTGGGACCGTCGGACGGGCGACCGCGAGGTGCTGCCGGTCGCCGAGGCCGTCGCGCGGCTGGGCGCCTAGCGGAGGACCCGCCCGCGGCGCTCAGCGCAGCATGCGGAAGAACGCGCCGAGGTCGATCTGCCGGCCCGTGATGCGCTCGGCGGCGCGGTGCCCGGAGCGCAGCGCGCCCTCGACCGTCGCCGGCTCCTCGCCCCACGTCGCCTCGCCGGCGAAGTGGAGCACGCCGCCGACGGGGCCCGCCGCGTCGTCGTGATCGGCGTGCGACGCGCCGGTCGCGATGTAGGAGTACGAGCCCTCGGTGAACGGCTCGTGCCCCCACCGGGTGATCCAGCGCGCCGTCGGCGCGGGCACGGCGGGATACATGCCGCGCAGGGCCGCGAGCACGTCCGCGACGATCTCGTCGTCGCTCCACTCCTGCACCTCGCGACCGAGCGGACCGGCGGCGAAGGTGAGGAGCATCGGAGTGCCGCTGACCGCCGACACGTCGTACCACGAGTGCCAGCGCTCGCCGGCCGCGCCGAGCTGGCGGATCGCGTAGACGCCGTCCTCCCAGAAGCGCTCCGGGAACTGCAGGAAGATCTTGTTGAACACGCCCATCCCCAGGCGCTCGACGGGCCCCGCGACCGATTCCGGCAGCGGCGGCTCGAAGGCGATGGTCCCGGCCTTGAGCACTCCCAGCGGCACCGTCACGACAGCGCTCGCCGCCGCGAACGTCTCGCCCGCGGAGGTGGTCACGACCACCCCCGACTCGGCCCACGACACCGCCGTCACGACGTGCTCGAGACGGATGTCGAGTCCCTCCGCGACGGCGCGGGGCAGTTCGTCGTAGCCGCGCGGGAAGATCACCTCGTCGCCGTCGATGAGGTCCTCGTCCAGCCCGTGCGCGTCAAGGTCGCCGATCCACGCTCCGCACTGCTCCTCGACCCGGTGGCGGAAGAACTCGCGGACGTTCTGCGTGCGCTCGGCGTCCCAGCCAAGGCCCGCCAGCACCTGCTCGGTCGCGTCGAGGTAGCTGATGCCGTGGGGGAGCCCCGCGACGAGCCGCATGAGCGCGGCGTCGGCCTCGGCGACATCCGCGACCCAGCGGGCGCTCTCCTCCGCGTCGAGCAGACGCCCGTGTGCGTCGTGGTCCGCGATGGGGCGGCCGCCGGCCTGGAAGCTGCCGACCGTGAACTCGATCGTCGGCACCTCGAGTGCCCGGGCGAGATCCCACACCGCGGAGCCCTCGATGCCGTGGATCCACGAGGCGCCGCGGTCGACGCAGAAGCCCGCGGCGCGGTCGGTGTGCATCCGCCCGCCCACGCGGTCACGCGCTTCCAGGACGACGACGCGTCGCCCTTCCCCGGCGAGGAGGCGGGCCGCCGTGACACCGGCGATGCCGGCCCCGACGACGATCGTGTCGAACGTGCTCACCGGCTCAGATTAGCGGCCGAGCACCGCCCGTCCGCCCCGTGTTCACCCGGACGTGCGAGTCTGGAGTCATGCCCGACAGCACCGCCACGATCCCCGGCGAGGTCACCGACGCGCTCCGCGCCACGATCGACGCCGCGGGCATCACCGAGAACGTCGATCTCATCGCCCGCATCCTCGCGACCGGCATCGGCCTGGGGCTCGACGGCAGCGACCGGCTCGACCTGAAGATCACGACCGCCGCACTCAGCGAGATGCGGGCGGCCTTCGAGCTGTTCGCGCCGTACACGCAGTTCCCCAAGGTGACGATCTTCGGCTCGGCGCGCACGCGCGCGGAGGACGCCCTCTACCGCCAGACCACCGAGGTCGCGGCGGCGCTCGCCGCGAAGGGCTGGATGGTGGTGACCGGCGCCGGCCCGGGGATCATGCAGGCCGCCGCCGAGGGCGCGGGGCCGGAGAACTCGCTGGGCGTCTCGATCCGCCTCCCGTTCGAGGAGAAGCCCAACGCGATCGTGGGCGCGAACGCGCGCAACGTCGCGATGAAGTACTTCTTCACCCGCAAGCTCATGCTGGTCAAGGAGTCGCGCGGCTTCGTCTGCGTGCCGGGCGGGTTCGGCACGCTCGACGAGATGTTCGAGCTGCTGACCCTCCAGCAGACCGGCAAGGCCGAACCGACCCCGATCGTCCTGCTGGACGCCCCCGGCGGCACGTTCTGGAAGGGGCTCGAGCGCTTCGTGGAGGATCAGCTGGTCGGATCGGGCGTCATCTCACCCGACGACTTCGAGCGCGTCCTCGTGACCGACTCGGTCGACGCCGCCGTCGCCGAGATCACCGGCTTCTGGCGCAACTACGACTCCCTGCGGTGGGTCAGCAAGCGCCTCGTCCTGCGGCTGCGGCACGAGCCGACGGATGCCGAGGTCGACGAGCTCAACGAGCGGTTCGGCGATCTGCTCGCCGACGGCCGCATCGAGAAGACGGCGCCGCTGCGCGCCGAGGTGGAGGACGACGACCGCCTCGGTCTGCCGCGCCTGGTCCTCCGCCTGAACCAGTTCCGCGTCGGGAGGCTCCACCGCCTCATCCGCGCGCTCAACCAGCTGGGGTCCGCGCAGGCCTGAGCGGCCAGGCCCGCGCGGCGTCAGGGGCACGTGATGCGTGCGTGGTTCGTGGTGTCCTCGTCGGGGGTGTCCTTCGTGACCAGCGCCTTGAGCATGCTCGCGGCGAGCACGAGCCGGCCGTGCGCCGGCTCCCACAGCTCCGCCTCGACCGGCGTGACCTTCAGCAGCGCGATCCCGGGGGTCTCGAGTCCCTGCGCGAACCAGATGTCCAGGGCGGGGGAGTAGAGCTCCTCCATCTTCGCGTCGTCGTGCACGATGCTCGCGCGTCCGGCCACCGAGACCCAGCGCTGGCCCTTGGCATCCGCATACGACAGGCCGACGTGATGCTCCTCCTGGGCCTCGGCCACCCTCTTGGTGTCCTCGGCGGTGAAGAACCACAGGTTCCCGTGCTCGTCCATCTGCCGCGTGTTCATCGGCCGGCTCACGAGGTTGCCGTGCGCGTCCTGCGTCGTGAGCATCGCGAAGTCGATGTCCTCGACGAGCTCCTTCAGGCGCTCGGTCGCTTCCGTTCCCGTCAGTTCCGTCATGCCCTCGATTCTTCGGCGCCGCGGCGGACCGGCCCAGGGGATTGACAGAGGTCGGCCGCGCACCTAGACGCACGGGCCCGGGTGCCGTCGCTCCCCGTCCGTTCCCAGCGGCGTCCGGTACCGTTGCATAGATGCCGGTGCGCGATCGCGCCGGATGAAATCTGAAAAGGGAGGTTGGTCGGTGGACATCGATCTGGGACTGCTGCGCACGGTCGAGCGTGAGAAGGAGATCCCCTTCGACGAACTCGTCCGCATCATCGAGCAGGCGATTCTCACGGCCTACGCCAAGCACACCTCTCCCACCGGGACGCTGCCGGACGGCGCGCGGGCGGAGCTCGACCGCAAGACCGGTCACGTGGCGGTGTTCATCCCGCTGCTGGACGAAGAGGGCGCCGTCATCGGCGAGGAGGAGAGCACCCCCGAGGACTTCGGGCGCATCGCCGCGTTCGCGGCCAAGCAGGTCATCAGCCAGCGTCTGCGCGACATCGCCGACGACGCCGTGCTGGGGGAGTTCCGCGGCAAGGAGGGCGACATCGTCGCCGGCATCGTGCAGCAGGGCCCGAACCCGCGCATGGTGCACGTCGACCTCGGCAGCGTCGAGGCGATCCTGCCTCCCGAGGAGCAGGTCCCCGGCGAGGAGTACCCGCACGGCTCGCGCCTGCGCGTCTACGTCACGTCCGTCGCGAAGGGCACCAAGGGGCCGCAGATCACCGTGTCGCGCACCCACCCCGGCCTGGTCCGCAAGCTGTTCGCCCTCGAGGTGCCCGAGATCGCCGGCGGCCTGGTGGAGATCGTCTCCCTCGCCCGCGAGGCGGGGCACCGCAGCAAGATCGCCGTCAAGGCGAACGACCCGACCATCAACGCCAAGGGCGCGTGCATTGGCGAGCTCGGTCGCCGCGTGCGGGCCGTGACCGAGGAGCTCGGCGGCGAGAAGATCGACATCGTCGACTACGACCCGGAGCTGGCGAAGTTCGTCGCGAACGCCCTGTCGCCGGCCAAGGTCACCTCGAGCTTCATCCTGGATGCGAACAGCAAGGCGGTGCGCGCGCTCGTCCCCGACTACCAGCTGTCGCTCGCGATCGGCAAGGAGGGGCAGAACGCGCGACTGGCAGCGAAGCTCACCGGAGCCAAGATCGACATCCAGCCGGACAGCATCCTCGAGGACGCGTGACGGGCTGGTCGGTCGTCGCCCGGGTGTAACATGGAGTCTGTACGGACGTGCGTCGGATGCCGCACGCGTGCCCCCCGCGCCTCACTCCTGCGAGTGGTGGCGGTCGACTCCACACTGATCCCGGATGAGCGTGCAGCGATGCCCGGGAGGGGCGCGTGGGTGCACGAGACGAGCGAGTGTCTGGATGCCGCGCTGCGGCGCCGGGCCTTCGTACGCGCATTGCGTGTGTCAGGCCCGCTTGACACGCAGACCATCGAACAGTTCCTACAGCGAAAAAGGCTGAACGGCTATGGACACGAAGTGAACGGCTCGAAATGAGACCCGTCCGCAACTAACGGTCTGCCCTGTCTGGGTGGACCCCAGACAGGAGAATTGTGGCTAACACCAAACCACGCGTGCACGAGATCGCCTCGGAGCTCGGCGTCGACACCAAGGTCGCGCTGGCGAAGCTCAAGGAGATCGGCGAGTTCGTCAAGGGTCCGTCCTCGACGATCGAGCCCCCCGTCGTGCGCAAGCTGCGCGCCGCCCTCGAGGCGGACGGCGCGGCCAAGCCCGCCGAGACGGCCGCCCCCGCGGCGCGTCCGGGCGGTCGTACCCCCGCACGCCCCTCGGCTCCCGCGCGCCCCGGCGCGCCCGCGCCGGCCAAGCCTGCTGCGCCCGCCCCGGCGGAGAAGCCCGCGGCTGCTGCGCCCGCCGGCCCCGCCGCCCCGGCTCCGGCCGCCCCCGCCGCCCCGGCGACGCCGGCCGCGCCCTCGCCCGCGCCGAGCCCCGCTCCGCGTCCGGGCGGTGCGACCCCGCAGCCGCCGCGTCCCGGTGGTGCCCCGCGTCCGGGCAACAACCCCTTCTCGTCGTCGCAGGGCATGGGCCAGCGTCCCGCCGGCCCGCGTCCCGGCAACAACCCCTTCGCGTCGTCGCAGGGCATGGGCCAGCGCCCGAACCCGGGCAACATCCCGCGTCCGCAGGCACCGCGTCCCGGCTCGCCGCGTCCCGGCGCCCCGCGTCCCGGCGGCGCCGGTCGTCCCGGTGGCGGCGGTCGTCCCGGCGCGCCCTTCCAGCAGCGCTCGGGCGGTCCCGGCCGTCCCGGCGGCGGTGGCGGCGGCTTCCAGCGTCCCGGCGGTCCCGGCGGCTTCGCCGGTCGTCCCGGTGGCGGCGGCCGTGGTCGTGGCCCCGGCGGCGGCACCGCCGGCGCGTTCGGCAAGGGCGGCGGCAAGTCGAAGCAGCGCAAGTCGCGTCGCGCGAAGCGGCAGGAATTCGAGATGCGGTCGGCGCCGGTCGTC
>Ga0180222_1000799_pt1 | contig 40125 bp, 34 predicted proteins | sample eDN5th37CKraftOP_FD_151336 | JGI IMG/M metagenome (GOLD analysis project Ga0180222, IMG submission 151336) | Enriched Organic Plus compost microbial communities from Emeryville, California, USA - eDNA 5th pass 37_C Kraft OP (version 2) (version 2) ...
GGTCGTGCCGGGAAAAGCCGCTTCGAGCAGGGGTACCGCTTCGCCTTCATAGAGCGCATGCACCGCGGCATCGGCGTCATGCACCGGCACGCCCTCTTCGGCAAACAACCGCGCGGTGGTCGATTTACCCATGCCGATCGAGCCGGTGAGGCCGAGAATGATCATCTGGTCGCTCTGTCGGGCCGACGATGGAAAACGCCTATTCCTTCAGGAATCCCTGCTGCCGCAGAAACGCGAGCAGCGGCAATAGCGGCATGCCGAGGATGGTGAAGTAATCCCCCTCGACGCGCTCGAACAGGTGCACCCCAAGCTTCTCAAGCTGATAACCGCCAACGCTCTGGGTCACCGAGGGCCCAGCCGCTTCGAGATATTCCTCGAGAAAGCGGTCGGAAAAATTCCGCATCCGCAGCCGCGCCGTATCGACCACCTTGAACAGCACCGAACCATCCTGCACCAGCGTCACCGCGGAGTGCAGCGTGTGGCTCTGCCCGCGCAGCTGCCGCAATTGTTCACGCGCGGCATCGCTATCGGCGGGCTTGTCGAATTTCACCGAGCCCATCGCCAGCGTCTGATCCGCCCCAACCACCAGACGCGACGGCTGCTTGAATGAGACTGCGCTCGCCTTCTCCCATGACAAAAGCAGCGCCAGCTCATCCGGATCCCGCTTGCCGCCCATGGCGCGCTCAATCGCCCGCTCGTCGATGCTGGCATGGACGATCTCGATCGGAATTCCCGCGGCGCTGAGCATGGTGCGCCGTGCGAGGCTCTTGGAAGCCAGGATCAGCGGCGCGGGAGCGGACCAGAATTGCATCGTGCCGGTGTTCCGAAAAAGCCGTTAATAGGTCGGCGCGCGACGGCGGTCGCTGAGAAGTTGCAGCACCGCCGCGGCGGTTTCCTCGATCGATCGGCGGGACACATCGATCAGCGGCCAGTTATGGCGTGCGCAGAGCTTGCGCGAGAAATTGATTTCCTCCGCCACTGCCTGCCGATCGATATAGGCCGCGTCGTTGTGGTGCGCGTTCAAGCCCAGAAGCCTGTTCTGCCGGATCTGCACAATGCGCTCCGGGCTGGCGAATAACCCGACCACCAGCGGCTTCGTCAAGGCTTCAAGCTCCGGCGGCACCGGGACCCCGGGCACCAGCGGATAATTTCCGGTCTTGATGCCACGGTTGGCGAGATAGATCGAGGTCGGGGTTTTCGAGGTCCGCGACACCCCGACGAGAACCACATCGGCCTGCTCTAGGTCCTCCACATGCTGGCCGTCGTCGTGCAGCATCGTGTAGTTAAGCGCGTCGATCCGCTTGAAATATTCGACATTCAGCGTGTGCTGGGCGCCCACCCGGGGCGTCGTGCTCTCGCCAAGGTAGGACTGGAACACGCGCAGCACCGGGCCGAGAATGGACCGGCAGGGCAGGCTCAGCTCTTCGCATTTCTTTTCCAGCCGGTCGATCAGCTCGGGGTCCAGCAGGGTGTAGAGCACGATCCCCGGCGCTTCCTCGATCTCGTTCAGCACGCGGTCGAGCTGCTTCTGCGTCCTGATCAGCGGATAGACATGCTCGATCGGCGAGATATGCGCGTATTGCGCGGCGGCCGCATGCGCCACCGTGGTCAGGGTCTCGCCGGTGGAGTCGGAGACGAGGTGGAGATGGAAATAGCTCGGATTTCGATGCGGCAAAGGCGGGATCCAGCGCGGTCTATGCACAGGATGGGCTGTGCGATGGTGGGGAGAAGGCCATGCCCAAGCCCAAAGCGCAAGGCTTTGGGGCCGCAGCCGGTCACGGCTATCCACGCCACTGCCCGGTTGGACAGATTCCGCAAAATTGCCGATGCTGATGTTGATCGCTGGTACATTGCGTCGATCGTCTTGGATAAGGTCGGCGCATGCCTTTTCGATTCAACGCGATAGACCCTGTTGACGGATGTGAACAAGCTCTGCGGAGAAACGGGGATTTGTGCGCAAGTGACTCGCAGAATTGCCTGAACGACTCGTGAGTCCAATCAACCGCGTAAAAGAAACTGAAGAGAAGATTCTTAGATTCTTTAAGGAAAGGACGCCGGTGGTGAGTGCCGTTGTGAACAAGCCCCTGCTCAATGTTCTGGACGGCCGACGCGAGCCCGTCCCTCCGGTCTGGATGATGCGCCAAGCGGGACGCTACCTTCCCGAGTATCGCGCAACGCGCGAAAAGGCGGGTTCGTTCCTCAAGCTGTGCTTCAATCCGGAGCTTGCTGCCGAAGTGACGCTGCAGCCGATCCGAAGGTTCCATTTCGACGCTGCGATTTTGTTCTCCGACATCCTGGTGATTCCCTACGCACTCGGTCGCAAGGTCGATTTTGTGGCCGGCGAGGGTCCACAGCTCGAGGCAATCGAGTTGCCGGAAACGGTCCAGACGATCCGCCGCGAGGTCGACCACGGCTTGCTCGACCCGATTTACGAAACCATCGCGCGGGTGAAGCCGCAATTGCCGGATCGCGTTGCGTTTCTCGGCTTCTGCGGGGCGCCCTGGACAGTGGCAACCTACATGATCGCGGGGCACGGCACGCCGGACCAGGCGCCGGCGCGGCTATTCGCCTACCGGCATCCGGATGCCTTCGACGAACTGATCAATGTGCTGGTGAAGGCCTCGACCACGTATCTGATCCGTCAGCTCCAGGCCGGCGTCGATGCGGTGCAGATTTTCGATACCTGGGCCGGCGTATTGCCGCCGGAGGAATTCGCCCGCTGGTCGATCGCGCCGACGCGCCGCATTGTGCTCGGCGTGCGGGACGTCATTCCCGACGCTAAGATCATCGGCTTTCCGCGCGGCGCTGGCGCATCGCTCGAACGCTATGCCAGCGAAGTGCCGGTCAATGCGGTCGGGATGGACTGGATGATCGACAAGACCTTTGCCCGCGAGCGCGTGCAGACGCTCAAGCCGGTCCAGGGCAATCTCGATCCGCTGGTCCTGATCGCCGGCGGCGGGGCGCTCGACCGTTCGGTGGACGATGTGATGCGCGCATTCTCGGACGGCCCGTTCATCTTCAATCTTGGCCACGGCATCACGCCGGACACCCCGATCGCGCATGTCGAGCAGATGCTCCGCCGGGTGAGGGGCAGCTAATGCGCGCCCCGGAATGACGCATTAGCGGAGACCCCATGCTCTTCCTTTGGCTGAAATCCTTCCACATCATCGCGGTGATCGCCTGGATGGCGGGGATGCTCTATCTGCCGCGGCTGTTCGTCTATCACTGCGACGCTGAGCCGGGCTCGAAGCAGTCCGAGACCTTCAAGGTCATGGAGCGGCGCCTGCTCAAGGCGATCATCAATCCGGCGATGATCGCGACCTGGATTCTCGGCCTGTGGCTCGCCTGGGAGGCCGGATTTTTCAGGTCCGGATGGCTGCACTGGAAATTGTTGCTGGTCCTGGTGCTGTCCGGAATCCATGGCTGGTTCGTGCGCCTGACCCGGGATTTCGCCCATGACCGCAACCGGCACAGCCAAAGATTCTACAGGATTATCAATGAGGTACCGACGGTCCTCATGGTCCTGATCGTACTCCTCGTGGTGCTCAAGCCGTTCTGATGTCAACAGCTGCCGGCCCTGTCACAGAACCGCCACTTGCGAAATTGAAGCGCTGTCCGTATCTTCTGTACATCCCCCCGAACGCAGGCGGATGTCAGACAGCGCCACCGGTGTATCCGTAAAGCGCAAGCATCAGCCGGGGCGTATTGCCCGTCAGCGAACAAGACTTTCGGCACGACCTCCCGGCAAAGACCTGCGAAATCCTCTTTCGGAATTGCCGCCGCTGTTTCGATTTTTCGTCTGGCGCCGGTGATCCTCATCCCAAGGACTGCCCCCGATGCGGGAAGTAAAGCTTCAAGACCTCAAAACCAAAACCCCCGTCGAACTTCTCTCCTTCGCCGAAGAGCAGGAGATCGAAAATGCCAGCACCCTGCGCAAGCAGGAGCTGATGTTCGCGATCCTCAAGCAGCTTGCCGCCAAGGAAATCGATATCGTCGGTGAAGGCGTCGTCGAGGTCCTCTCCGACGGCTTCGGTTTCCTGCGATCGCCGGAAGCCAATTACCTGCCCGGCCCGGACGACATCTACGTCTCCCCCTCGCAGATCCGCCGCTTCGGCCTGCGTACCGGCGATACCGTCGAGGGCCATATCCGCTCGCCGAAGGAAGGCGAACGCTATTTCGCGCTGCTCAAGGTCAACACGATCAACTTCGAGGACCCCGACAAGGCGCGCCACAAGATCAACTTCGACAACCTGACGCCGCTTTATCCCGACGAGCGGCTCAAGATGGAGCACGACGATCCGACCAAGAAGGATCTGTCGGCCCGCGTCATCGACATCGTTGCCCCGATCGGCAAGGGCCAGCGCGCCCTGATCGTGTCACCGCCGCGCACGGGCAAGACCGTGCTCTTGCAGAACATCGCGCATTCGATCACGGCGAACCATCCCGAGTGCTACCTGATCGTGCTGCTCATCGACGAGCGGCCGGAGGAAGTCACCGACATGCAGCGCTCGGTGAAGGGTGAGGTGGTGTCGTCCACCTTCGACGAGCCTGCCTCGCGTCACGTCGCCGTCGCCGAGATGGTTATCGAGAAGGCCAAGCGCCTGGTCGAACACGGCCGCGATGTCGTGATCCTGCTCGATTCGATTACCCGCCTCGGCCGCGCCTACAACACCGTGGTGCCGTCATCCGGCAAGGTGCTGACCGGCGGTGTCGACGCCAACGCCCTGCAGCGGCCGAAGCGCTTCTTCGGCGCCGCGCGCAATATCGAGGAAGGTGGCTCGCTGACGATCATCGCCACCGCGCTGATCGATACCGGCTCGCGCATGGACGAAGTGATCTTCGAAGAGTTCAAGGGCACCGGTAACTCCGAACTCATCCTCGACCGCAAGGTCGCCGACAAGCGCACCTTCCCGGCGATCGACATCACCCGCTCCGGCACCCGCAAGGAAGAGCTGCTCACCGATCCGCAGCAGCTCAAGAAGATGTATGTGCTCCGCCGTATCCTCAATCCGATGGGCACGATGGACGCCATCGACTTCCTGCTCGACAAGCTCCGTAACACCAAGAACAACGCGGAATTCTTCGAAAGCATGAATACGTGATTGCCGCGTTATCGCGCGACATTGAGAGGCCGGGCCAAAAGCCCGGCCTTTTTCGTTCGGCGAGCGGCGTGCAGCGCGGTGTTTTCACCAGCGGGCGATCACCGCTCAAAATATAAGCGCGCACTGACTCAAATTCGTGCGCCGCAAGTCGCACTTCACTAACGCTTTCGCAACGCGCGCCGTGCGATGCCCGCTGTCGTCGATGAGGCCGGCATCGATACGGAAGTGCAAATGACTCAGAGATCCAACGGGCCCGCATTCTGGCTCGCGGTCCCAGCCTTCGTCGCGGCGATCGCGGCGGTCGGCTTTTATAGCATGTTCGGCTGGCTGGCCGGCGTGGCCGGCGCTGCCATCGGCGCATTGTGCGTCGGATGGTTCGCGGAGAACCGCCTGTCTCATCTCGTCGCCGGGCTGGTGCGGATTGCGCGTGGCGATCGCTTTGCGGGTCTGCCGGATGCTGTCGGCGACGGCAGCGTACAGCGTTTCGGCGAAGCCGCCGAAGCGATGCGCCAGGCGCTGAGCCGGGCCGAGGATCTTGCGATCGATCGCGACCGCCGGGTTACCGAATCGCGGCTGCGTCAGGCCGGGCGGCTGTTCATCACGCGGCGCTTCCAGGCCGCGATCGGCGACGTGATGGAGGCGCTGACCGGTGCCGGCGAACGCATCCGGATCACGGCCGCGGATCTCGCGGTTCGTAATCGGCAGATGTCAGACCGGGTGTCGAACGCCGCCCAATCGGCGGAAGCCGCCGCGATTGACGCGGCCAAGGTTGCGGGGGCGGCGCGCGAGGTACGCGACATCGTGCTGCGCTCCGGCGAGCATGTGCAGGCCGCGCGCGACGCCACGGCCCGCACGGCGGCGGAGCTCCGTCACGCCGACAAGACGGTCCACAGCCTGTTCGATGCCGCGCAGCAGATCGACGTGGTGATCAAACTCATCCAGTCGATCGCCGGTCAAACCTCGCTGCTGGCGTTGAACGCCACCATTGAGGCAGCGCGGGCCGGCGAATCCGGGCGCGGCTTTGCGGTGGTCGCAAGCGAGGTGAAGGAACTCGCCAATCAGACCGCGAACGCCACCAAGGAAATCCGCGCGCAGATCGCCAGCATTCAGAACGCGGTGAAGCAGACCGCGGACGCGATCGGCGCGGTGGCTTCGAGCGTAGAAGCAACGAGCGCGGTGAACCGCGACCTCAACGCCATTCTCGAGCAGCAACTGGCCGGGCTCGACCATATCGGCGACGAGGCCAATCGTGTCGCGGTGACGGTGTCGGAGGCCTTGCCCGATATTCAGCGCGCGATCACGGAAGTGTCACAGGCGGGCGAATCCGTGATGGGGACGGCGGACGATCTCGCCGCGCGCTCACAGGCGCTGATCGAATCGATCGGCGGCTATTTCAAGGAGCTGGATCACGGCGCCATCCGCATCGGCATCCTGCATTCATTGTCGGGCACGCTGACCGCGGCGGAGCGGCCGCTGCAGCGCTTGCTGGTGATGCTGATCGAGCAGATCAACGAGGAAGGCGGACTGTTGCACCGGCCGGTCGAGGCGGTGATCGCCGATCCCGCCTCCGAACCGAAGCGTTATGCCGAGCACGCCGAGCGGATGCTGGCGGAGCAGGACATCGCCGTGATGTTTGGCTGCTGGAGCTCGGCCTCGCGCAAGCAGGTGATCCCGGTTCTGGAGCGGCACGGCGCGCTGTTGTTTTATCCGAGCCAGTATGAGGGCGAGGAACAGTCGCCGCATGTGTTCTATACCGGCGCGACGCCGCGCCAGCAGGCGTTGCCGGCCGTGGATTTCCTGCTCGACCGGGGCCGGCGCCGCTTCATCCTTGTCGGTACCGACTACGTCTATCCGCGCACGACGAATGCGATCCTGAAGAACTATCTCGCCTCGCGCGGCGTGCTGGCTGATGACGTGATCGAAATGTATGTGCCGCTCGGCGAACGCTTTTGGCGTGAACCCGTGGCGCAGATCGCGAAGTTCGGTGCGCGCGGCAACACCGCCATTGTCTCGACGATCTCCGGCGATTCCAATGTGCATTTCTTCCGCGAATATGCGCAGCAGGGTCTGTCGCCGGCGTCGCTGCCGGTGATGACATTGTCGATCGGCGAACGCGAACTCGCTTCGCTTCGCGACGTGCCCATGCAGGGGCATTTTGCCGGCTGGAGTTATTTCGCAGCGATCGATCAGCCCGCGAACCGCGATTTCGTCGCGCAATGGCGCGACTATAGCGACGACGCCGCGGCGATGCCGAACGACGCGATGGAGGCAACGCTGATCGGCTTTCGAATGTGGGCCGCAGCGGTGCAACGCGCCGGCACGACGGATGCGCAAGCGGTGCGCGCCGCGATGGCCGGCATGACTTGCGAGGCGCCGAGCGGCTTCACCGTGCGGATGGATGGCGTCTCGCAGCATCTGCACAAGCCCGCTTTTGTCGGCTGCTTCGACGGCAACGGCGCGATCTTGCCGGTCTGGTCGAGCGTGGGTCTCGTGCCGCCGGAGCCGTGGAGCCCCTGGTTGCGGAGCGAGTTGCGGCAGGCTTCGTGACGCCGGAGTTGGCGGGGGTGTTGCTTTGGGCCGCAGTCGCTCTCTCGGCGTCATCGCCCGCGAAAGCGGGCGATCCAGTAAACAACGCCGCTTCAAGAGTTTGCTGGATGCCCCACTTTCGCGGGGCATGACAAGAAAGTAGCCCGCGCCGGTTTATGAAGCCCCTGCCCTCGCTTCAGTGCTTTGCCCCGGACGGAACGCGGACAGCGCCTCCGGGATCCGGTCCGGATCGGTCACCGGCAGCGAACAGGTTTCGCCGATGCAGATGAAGGCGGCCGGTCCGCTCGCGGCCCTCACCTTGTCCTGCGCGGGATGCGAGGCCGGCAACGCCTCGGCCGAAGGCGCCCGCAGGACCACGCGGGCCACGTGAGGCAGCGCCAGCGCCGCGTTCGTCAGCGTCTCGGCCAGCGGTCCCTCCCCCGTCACCACGATCTCGGCGAGGTTCAGCCGCATGTCGATGGCGTTGAGCAGCGCGACATGGATGAAGAGGTTGTCGCCGCCGATCGCCAGCACGCCGTCGATCAGCCGGTCGGCCCGCTCGCGGAAGCTATGGTCGCCTGTGAAGGCGGCGAGCCGGACGAGGTTCTGTGCGGTGATCGCGTTCGGATTCGGCGTCGCATCGTCGCCGGTCGAGGCCGGGCGGATCACCAGCCCTTCGGCATCGTCCGCCGTAAGGAAATACGTCCCGGTCTGCGGATTGGCGTAATGGCGGTCGAGCGCGGCCTGCCAGGTCAGGGCTTGGTCGAGATAGTGGCGCTCCCCGGTGGCCTCGTAGAGCGAAAGCGCAGCGCGGATCATGTAGGCGAAATCGGAGGCGAGGCCGGGATAGAGCAGACGGCCTTCGCGCCACGAATGGCCGAGCCGGTCACCGCGGGCCATGTTGCGCTGCACAAATTCGAAGGCGCGCACTGCCATATCGATCCAGCCGGGTTGCCAGAAGGCCTTCCCGGCATGGACCAAGGCCGCGATCATCAGGCCGTTCCAATCCGCAAGGATCTTGTCGTCAAGGCCGGGACGGACCCGTTTTTCGCGCTCTTTGTGCAGCATGGAGCGCAGCATGCCGAGTGCAGCATCGGTTTCTTTGCTGCGCGGTAAGCCTTTGAGACGATTGAGAATATTGTGACCTTCGAAATTGCCTTCCGGGGTCACGTCGTAATGATGCGCAAAAAGTGCAGCATTTTCGCCGAGCACCTGTTCGACCTCAGCGAGCGACCAGACATAGAACTTGCCCTCCTCGCCTTCGGAATCGGCGTCGAGCGAGGAATAGAACCCGCCCTCTGGCGCGGTCATCTCGCGCGCCAGCCAGCCGACAGTTTCCTCGGCGCGTTCCCGGTACAGCATCTTGCCGGTGCGCTGCCAGGCGAGCGCGAGGAGGTCGAGAAGCTGCGCGTTGTCATAGAGCATCTTCTCGAAATGCGGCACTAACCATTTGTCATCGACCGAATAGCGGGAATAGCCGCCACCGAGATGGTCGTAGATGCCGCCCTCACTGATCTTCGTCAGGGTCAGGTCCACGATGTGGAAAAACCGGTCCTCCCCGGTCCGCAGCCCGGCCCGCCAGAGATTCTCGAACATGGTGCATTGCGGAAACTTGGGCGCGCCGCGGAGGCCCCCGTTGACCGGGTCCATGGCGCTTCCGAGCTGCAGCGCGACCTGGTCGAGCTCCTGCCGCCCGATGGTAACGCGGTGCGGCTGCCGGGCCGCCTCCGAGAGCCGGGCCATCAGTGCCGAGCGGTTCTGCTCGATCTTGTCCGGTTCTTCCCGGAACAGCCGCGCCACCTCGCGCAGCACGTCGACGAAGGCCGGGCGGCCGTAACGCGAGGTCGGCGGGAAATAGGTGCCGCCCCAGACCGGCTCTCCGGCTGGCGTCAGGAACATGGTCAGCGGCCAGCCGCCCTGCTCGCCCAGATGATGCAGCGCCTGCATGTAGATTTGGTCGATGTCCGGCCGCTCCTCGCGGTCCACCTTGATGTTGACGAACAGCTCGTTCATCACCCGCGCCGTGGCCTCGTCCTCGAAGCTTTCATGCGCCATGACGTGGCACCAGTGGCAGGCGGCATAGCCGACCGAGAGCAGGATCGGCTTGTTCGTGGCCCTGGCTTCGGCGAGCGCCTCCGGGCCCCAGGGCCACCAATCGACCGGATTGTGCTTGTGCTGCAGAAGGTACGGCGAGGTCTCGCGCGCGAGCCGGTTTTCGTGGGTCGATACGGCGACGGACATGGTGGCCTCGCTTTGGATTTGACGCGACGATAACGTGCGGCGGCCGAAAAGGGCATGCCGTCATTCCAAATTCGCGAAGGCACCCTTCGCAGATCGGGCATTGCCGCCGCGTGCGACTTGCTTCAAGTGCGGTGCATGGAAGCGTCCGTTTTCCTCACTGCGCTCGTGATCGTCGCCTATCTGCTCGCCGGCTTTGTGAAAGGCGTGATCGGCATGGGCTTGCCGACCGTGGCCCTGGGGCTGCTCGCCGCGGTGATGACGCCTGCGCAGGCGGCCGCGATCCTGATCGCGCCGTCGCTCGCCACAAATATCTGGCAGATGGTGGCGGGCCCTTATCTCTTCGGCCTGCTCAAGCGGCTCGGCGGCATGTTGGTCGGCATGTTTGTCGGCGCCTGGCTCGGCAACGGCATTCTCACCGGCGCGAATGCGAAGCCCGCCGCGATCGGCCTTGGCGTCGTTCTGATCGCGTATGCACTGATCGGCTTGTCGAAGGTCAAATTCTCGGTCGCGCGGAAAAGCGAGATCTGGCTCGGGCCGATCGTTGGCATCGTGACCGGCGCGATCATGGCGGCGACCGGCGTGTTCGTCATCCCCGCCCTGCCCTATCTGCAAGCGATCGGCTTCGAGAAGGACGAGCTGGTGCAAGCCCTCGGCGTGCATTTCACGATATCGACCTTTGCGCTCGCGGCGGTGCTGTGGGACGGCGGTGCATTCTCGCCGTCGCTCGGCACGCTGTCGCTGTTTGCGATCGCGCCGGCGCTGATCGGCATGTATGCAGGCCAGCGCGTGCGTGCGCGCATCAGCGCCGAGACGTTTCGGGTCTTTCTGTATATCGGCCTGTTTGCGCTTGGCGTGCTGCAGATCGGACGAAATGTTCTGTAATGCTTTGACGCTGGCGGCTACAATACGCTGAAAGCGTCAAAAGGCGGACCAGTCTATGATCGCTAGCGACCGCTTTCGTCTTCCGCTTTGCTTCGCGCTGACCATGGCTTTGACCGCGGTTGCGGCGGCCGCAGACGTCGCGGGCCTCGTTGACATTGGCAGCGGTCGCAAGATGTATCTCGCCTGTCGTGGCGAAGGTTCGCCGGTTGTTGTGCTCATCTCCGGTAAAGGCAACGGCGCTGCCGACTGGAGTGAAATACTCGACCCATCAGATCCGGTACACCAAGCGGATTATGACGCGCTCGCGTGGGGCAAGGGCACGTCGCAGAAAAGCGCATCGGCTGTGTTTCCAGCGGTGTCGCGCTTCACCCGTGTTTGCGCTTATGACCGTCCGGGTGTGAGGCTCGATGGACCGGATCAATCCACCCCTGTTGCGCAGCCGCACAAGGCCGATGTTGCAGCCGACGATCTTCATCGTCTGTTGATCGCCGCGGGCGAGCGCGGTCCGTATGTGTTGGTTGCGCATTCCTATGGCGGCGTGGTGGCCGCTCTGTTTGCACGAACCTGGCCTGATGATGTGGCAGGTCTGGTGATGGTCGACGTCGTCACCGAACTGATCCGGAAGGCCGCGAGCCCCGAAGCGGTGGCGAAATGGGATGAGTTCAACAGGGCATCTGTGCCGGCAGTGCCCGAGGGCGTGTTGCTCGCGGATGCATTCGCGAAGATTGATGCGAAGCCGCCGCTGCGCGAACTTCCGGCGGTGGTGCTGAGCGCCGACAAACCCTGGCAGCCGCCATCGGATGCAAAGAAGACGGACCAGGTGGCGGGTGTCAGTTTTGACGATTGGACGGCATCGGGAGTGCTCCTTGCGAAGGCGCTTAACGCTCCGCATGTCACCAGGACGCGCAGCGGTCACAATATTTACGCTTATTCTCCGCAGCTCGTTATCGATGCCATAAGCGAAGTCGTTCACGCAGTCCGCGCCGGAAGGAAGTCGGTCCCGCACTGATCGCAGATCACGTGTCTGACGTTCAGCTCGGCCACACGCACGGCATCGCTTGTGTCCGCGCCACGGTCCATGCGAAAGTCGGTGTTTGTCGTCAGCAGTGTCGGATCGAATACGATCTCAATGATGCGCTGGTCGATGCCCCTTTACGCGCCTGGCCGAAAGGGCTTCAAGCAGGGACATGACTGCGTCCCCCGACACCATCTACGCGCTCTCGTCCGGCTCGGTGCCTGCCGCAATCGGGGTCGTCCGGATCTCCGGGCCGAAAGCCCGCGACGCACTCAAGGCGGTGGTCGGGCGGGTTCCCGAATCACGGCGCGCCATGCTCGCGACTTTGCGGGACCCGGATACGGGTGAGACCATCGACCAGGCTCTGGTCCTGTTTTTCGAGGGGCCGAACAGCGAGACCGGCGAGGACGTCGCCGAGCTGCAGCTGCATGGGGGCAGGGCGGTGATCGCTGCCACATTTGCCGTACTGGCGCGCCTTCCTGGCCTGCGGCCGGCCGAGGGCGGCGAATTCACCCGTCGCGGCTTCGAGAACGGCAAGCTGGATCTGACGGCGGTGGAGGGTCTCGCCGACCTGATCTATGCCGATACCGAAGCGCAGCGCCGTCAGGCGGTGCGGCAGCTTCAGGGTTTGCTCGGCGACCGAGCCGAAGACTGGCGTCTGCGGCTGATAGAAGCCATGGCGCTGGCCGAGGCGGGGATCGACTTCTCGGACGAAGCGGATGTTGCGGCCGATGTTGCAGTGCGGTCGCTCGATATTGCGCGTTTGCTGCAGCAGGAGATCGCAGCATTGCTGGCCGAGGGCAGGCGCGGGGAGCGTCTGCGGGAAGGTTTGGTCGTGGCCATCGCCGGTCCTCCCAATGCGGGCAAGTCGACGTTGCTTAACCGCATCGCGCGGCGAGACGTGGCGATCGTTTCTCCGTACGCTGGTACCACTCGGGATGTTATTGAAGTTCATCTGGATTTGGGTGGTTATCCGCTAACGTTGCTCGATACCGCAGGCATCCGGGAGACGGACGACCCGGTTGAGCGGGAGGGGGTAGAGCGGGCCCGGGCGCGGGCAGCCGCAGCAGACTTGGTTTTATGGTTAACAGAGAATGAAGCTGCGAATCCGGATCCGGATTCAGGTTTTGGGCCGGATCGCTGGGTCGTCCGCACCAAAATCGATCTCTCCGAACGTGCTCCCGGTGCGGTTCGCCGGCCGGCAATGGCACAACCGCATTTTTACCAGCTGTCAGCGGTGTCTGGAGAAGGGGTGGACCAACTCATTGCGGACCTCGAAGCTTACGCCAAAGCGAACCTGGAATCGCGGGAGCCCGCTCTTGTCACCCGCGAGCGGCAGCGCCACCTGCTGGAGCAGGCGGAATCCGCACTTCGGCGCGCGATTTCCGAAGGTGAAGCAGGCCGCGAAGACACGTTTGCGGAGGAATTACGCCAAGCGGCTCAAGCACTTGGCCGGCTGACGGGCCGGGTCGATGTCGAAGATGTCCTGGACAAGATCTTTCGCGATTTCTGCATTGGTAAATAACCCATTTACCTTTTGTGATTCGAGTCCAGACTCTTGCCGCAAGGTTTTGAGACTCCTTGGTTTCACGTGAAACGCAGCGCGTCGGACTCGGTTTTTTTGACGCTTAAGGTCGGCTCGACTACATACCGCGCACATGGATCAGCGCTTTGATGTCGTGGTGATCGGCGGCGGGCATGCCGGCTGTGAGGCCGCCGCTGCGGCTGCGCGCTGTGGTGCGCGGACCACGCTCGTTACCCACCGGTTCGACACAATCGGCGCGATGTCCTGCAATCCCGCCATCGGCGGCTTGGGGAAGGGGCATCTGGTCCGCGAAATCGACGCCCTGGATGGCCTGATGGGGCGCGTTGCCGACCGCGGCGGCATTCAGTTCCGGGTTTTGAACCGCAGAAAGGGCCCGGCGGTCCGCGGACCGCGCGCCCAGGCCGACCGCAAGCTTTACGCGGCGGCGATGCAGGCCGCGATCCGCGAAACCGCCAATCTCAGCGTGGTGGAGGGCGAGGCAGACGACCTTCTGGTCCGGGGCGGTCGCGTGACGGGCATTCGCCTGGGGGATGGGCGTGTGCTGGGCGCCGGGGCGGTGGTTTTGACCACCGGGACCTTCCTCCGCGGCCTGATCCATATCGGCGAGCGCAAGATTCCGGCCGGCCGGGTCGGCGAGGCGCCCGCGATGGGGCTGTCAGCGGCCCTCGAGCGGGCTGGTTTTGCTCTTGGACGGCTGAAAACCGGCACGCCGCCGCGCCTGGACGGCCGGACCATCGACTGGGCGGCCCTCGAAATGCAGCCGGGCGACGAACCGCCGGAGCCGTTCTCCACGCTGACCGCCCGGATCGAGAATCCGCAGATCAAGTGCGGGATCACTCGCACCACAGACGCCACGCATGCTGTGATCCGGGCGAATGTGCACCGATCGCCGATGTATTCCGGCCAGATCGACAGCCGCGGCCCCCGCTACTGCCCCTCGATCGAGGACAAGATCGTCCGGTTCGGCGAACGGGACGGCCATCAGCTGTTCCTGGAGCCGGAAGGGCTCGACGATCACACGGTTTATCCAAACGGGATCTCCACTTCGCTTCCCGAAGAGGTCCAGCACGCCCTCGTCGCGACCATTCCGGGCCTGGAGCGCGCGCAATTCATCCGGCCGGGCTACGCGATCGAGTACGACCACGTCGATCCGCGCGAGCTCGAGCCAACGCTCGAAACCCGCCGTTTACAGGGGCTTTTCCTGGCCGGGCAGATCAACGGTACGACCGGATATGAGGAGGCTGCGGCTCAAGGATTGCTCGCGGGCCTCAATGCGGCGTCCCGCGCAAGTGGCGGACAGGGAATCACTTTTGACCGCGCCGAGGCCTATCTCGGGGTCATGGTGGACGACCTTGTTTCACGTGGAATCACAGAGCCCTACCGCATGTTCACCTCACGTGCCGAGTACCGGCTGGCGCTGCGGGCGGACAACGCAGACCAGCGGCTGACCGAAAAGGGCATCACCCTCGGCTGCGTCGGACCGGAGCGGCGGGAGGCCTACCGGGCCAAGGCTACAGCGCTGGCGGAAGCCCGCGATTACGCCCGTTCGGTGGCGATTTCCCCCACCGAAGCCGCGCGACACGGCATCATCCTCAAGAAAGACGGCCACCGGCGCACCGCCTTCGAGCTTTTGTCCTATCCGGACATCACGCTGGCGGATGTTTCACGGATCTGGCCGCGGCTCGGGGACCTGCCCGCCAAGGTGGCCGAGCAACTCGAAATCGACGCCAAATACGACGTCTACCTGTCCCGCCAGGCCGCAGACATCGCTGCTTATCGGCGCGATGAAGCCCTCGTTCTGCCAGATGATCTGGATTATGCGGCGATTGGCGGTCTCTCCAACGAAGTCCACCAGCGGCTGATCAGCCATCGGCCGAGGACCATCGGGCATGCCGGCAAGATCGAGGGCGTGACTCCCGCCGCGCTGACCCTTCTGGTCGCGCACCTGCGGCGGGGCACCGCCCCTCGCGGCGCCGCGAAGTGATGGCCCGGGCCGCTCCCTCGGCCGGCGGCCGCGCCCTCGACATCGCCCTCGCTGCGGATCGGGACAAGGCGCTCGCGCTCGTGGGCGATTCACGTGAAATAACGCCCGCCATCCTGTCCCGGCTCGACCGGTACGTGGCGCTTCTGCTGCGCTGGCAGGCCACCACCAACCTGGTCGCACCCTCGACCCTGTCCGAGCTCTGGACCCGCCATGTCGCCGATTCCCTGCAGCTCGTGCCCCTGGCGCTCAACGCCCGGCACTGGGTCGACCTCGGGTCAGGAGGCGGATTTCCGGGGCTGGTCATCGCCTGCATGCTCGCGGACACTGAAGGGGCGACGGTCCATCTCGTCGAAAGCAATCTGAAAAAGGCAGCCTTTCTGCGGGAAGCCGCGCGCGTCGTGGCAGTCCCGGCCAAGGTCCATGCCGTGCGGATCGAAGACTTTGTGGATCGTTTCCACGAACCCGTGGAGATCGTGACCGCGCGGGCGCTCGCGAGCCTCGAAAATCTGATCGAAAGCGCCTATCCATTGTTGAAAAGGGGCACCGAGGCGCTGTTCCTCAAAGGACGAGATGTAGAGGTTGAATTGACCGCGGCATCTAAATGTTGGAGCATAGACGCTGAGTTGATCCCCAGCGTCACAGATTCCTCGGGACGTATCGTTCGGGTCCGATCAGTCGTGCCTTCCGTCCCTGGTTCGACTGATTAAGATCATATTCCTATCGCGAGGCCACAGATGACCGACGCTCCCACCATTGCCCCGACCGACTCGACCGAGCCGGCGGAGCTCGCCCCTGCACCCAAGGCGATGCGGGTCCTTGCGGTCGCCAACCAGAAGGGGGGTGTCGGCAAAACCACTACCGCCATCAATCTCGGGACCGCGCTCGCAGCCATCGGCGAGCGGGTGCTGATCATCGACCTCGACCCGCAGGGCAACGCCTCGACCGGGCTTGGCATCGACCGCAAGAGCCGCAGCCGTTCGATCTATGACGTCCTGGCGGGAGAGGCGACGCTGCGCGATGCGATCCTCACCACCTCGGTGCCGCGGCTGCATATCGCGGCGTCCACGCTCGACCTCGCAGGCATCGAGCTGGAAATATCCACCGCCCGCGATCGCGCCGTCCGGCTGCGCAATGCGCTCAGCCGCCTGAACGAAGGCGCGCCGGAGGGCAACGACTACACCTATGTGCTGGTGGATTGCCCGCCGTCGCTGAACCTCCTCACCGTCAACGCCATGGCGGCCTCGGACGCGGTGCTCGTGCCGCTGCAATGCGAGTTCTTCGCCCTTGAAGGATTGTCGCAGCTTCTGAAGACCGTCGACCAGGTCAAGGAGCTGCTCAATCCGCGGCTGACGATCCACGGCATCGTGCTGACGATGTTCGACGCCCGCAACAATCTCTCGAGCCAGGTGGTCGCCGACGTGCGCGAATTCATGGGCTCGAAAGTCTATGACACCGTGATCCCGCGCAACGTGCGAATCTCCGAAGCGCCGTCCTACGGCAAGCCCGTTCTGGTCTATGACCTCAAATGTGCCGGCAGCGATGCCTATCTCAGGCTTGCGACCGAAGTGATCCAGCGCGAACGCGAACAGGGCGAGCACTGATCGCCCTAACTTTCGGAATTGGAATTGGAGGCACGGGTGGCGCGAACGTCAGGAGCGGCCGACATGGCAGAAGAATCCAGATCGCGGTTGGGGCGCGGCCTCGCTGCGCTGATGGGAGACGTCGGCGCTGAAACGGCTGTGTCGGATCGTGTGCAGAAGCTGCCGCCGCGCAAGGTGCCGATCGAACATCTGAAGCCGAATCCGCACAATCCGCGTCGGCTTTTCGCCGATGAGGAGCTCAATGAGCTTTCGCGTTCGATCAAAGAGCGCGGAATCATTCAGCCGATCGTGGTGCGGTCCGCGAGCGACGGCAGCAAGACTTACGAGATCATCGCCGGTGAGCGGCGCTGGCGCGCATCGCAACGCGCCGGTTTGCACGAGGTGCCGATCGTCGTTCTTGAAGTCACCGATGCGGAAGCGCTCGAACTTGCGATCATCGAAAACATTCAGCGCGCCGATCTCAACCCGCTGGAAGAGGCGGCGGGTTATCAGGCTCTGGCCACGCAATACAATCACAGTCAGGAAGATATCGCGCAGATCGTCGGCAAGAGCCGCAGTCATGTCGCCAACACGTTGCGCCTTTTGAAACTGCCTGACTCGGTCAAGGCCTATATCAATCAGGGCAAGCTGACCGCGGGCCACGCGCGCACGCTGATCAACCACTCCGATCCGGAAGCGGTTGCGCGCGACATCGTCGAAAAGGGGCTGAACGTTCGCGAAGTCGAAAAGCTCCGCCAGGACAACGCGAAGGCGGCCGGCAAGAAGACAAAAAAGTCGAGCGCGAAGGCGCTGAAGGACGCGAACATCGCGGCGCTGGAACGGCAATTGTCCGATGCGCTTGGCCTTGTGGTCGAGATCAACGATCGCGGCCGCGCCGGCGGCACGCTTGGCATCCGTTATCGGACGCTCGACCAGCTCGACGAAGTGGTGCGGCGGCTGCAGCGGTCGTAACGTATCGCAGTGGATGGGTTGATCTGAAATCGCATCGCCCATGTCTTGTCATGCCCCGCGCAAGCGGGGCATCCAGTAAACTCCCGAACCGCATGCGCTTACTGGATCGCCCGCTTTCGCGGGCGATGACAACGGGAGTGTTACTTCTGTGAAACTGAAAGTGCCTTAATTGCGCTTTCTTGCCGCCGCGGCGAGCGTCATCAGCGTGCGTTGCGCGATCGTGTCGGCAAGGTTCGATTGCTGCCGGGTCTGCAACAACGCATCCGCAAGACTTTGCATCGCGTCGAGCAGCCTTGCCGCAGTCCATGCGCGCAGCGCCGCTTCGATCACCGGCTTTCGTTTGAAATGGATCGGTGGACGCGCTCCCTCGATCGCACCGGTGAGCGACTGACCATCCTCGATGGTCATCCGCATCCGGTGCAGGTTCGAAAGGTGACGCAAGGCAGCGGAAATGATGGCACCGGGCGCCGCGCCTTCGCCGCGCGCCTTGGCATAATGCGCCTCCACCTCGGCCGGCTTTCCTGAAAACGCCGCGTCGAGCACGTTGTCGAGTGCGACAGCGGATGCGTCGGCCACCACGGCGAGCACGTCTTCGACCGTGACCTGATCGCGGCCATGGACGTACAGTGCGAGCTTGCGCAATTCGCCGCGCGTTGCCTGACGATCGCCGCCAAGAAACGGCATCAACGCCGCGCGGGCGTCGGACGCGATGGTGAGCCCGGCCGTCTTCAATTCCTCATCGACGATGCGGGCAACATCGCGCGCTTCATCCGCGTAACACGCGATGACCGCGACGTTCCTTGCCTTCTCGCACAGGGCGCGCAGCGGCGAGGTCTTGCGCAACTCGCCGGCCTCGATCACGACGCGGCAATCGGGCGAGGGCGCGTTGATGACCGCCTCGACCGCAGAGGCGATATTGCGGCTGCCGGCTTTTACCCAGATGGCGCGCCGTCCGCCGAACATCGGCATGGTGTTGGCCTCTTCGACCAACCGGTAGGGATTGCCGGACAGCTCGTCGCCGTCGATGCGAATCAGGGAGAACACGTCGGCGGGATTGTCGACCGATATGCGAATCAGCGCCTCGGCGCGCTCGCGCACGAGACCCGCATCGGGACCATAGATCAGGACGATCGGTCGCGCGGGGTCCGGACGTGCGAGGAAGGATTCGGCGTCGCTTGTCTTGAGGGCAACCATTCACATCGTCCCGCGACCGCCGCGGCCGGGTCGCCGCATCGGATACCGGCGGAATGTGGCGTTACCCGCCCGATACGAAATAAGACGCGAGTCGCGACTTGATCTGTTCGGCAATAATGGTCGAAGCCCGGTTCTGCGCATCGCGCTCGCCGCGGGCGCGGGCAAAACGCTGCTGCTGCCCTGGAATATCGTAGGATTGCCGCGCGAAGGTGCGGCCGGACAAGACTACCTTGCCCGTCGCCAGCTCCGTGAGGCTGTAATTGGCGTCGATGCCGTAGATTTCCATGTCAGGCCGCGCCGTCGTGATGTCGACGATGACGTTCTGCCGGTTGCCCTTGAGGTTGATCTTCAGCTCGTATTGCGGCGACAGCTGCCCGGAGCCACCGGTCAGCCCGAAAATCAGTGCGTTTCGGACCTCGACGCCGAGACGGGCTTCCGGGGTGCCGTTCGGCGCGTCGATTTCTGCGACGTTGACGCTGGCCAGCGCAGTCCGGACCGGCGGAGGCGCGCCGATGGTGTCGTAGGAGGTATTGCCATAAAGGGGCTGGAAGCACCCAGCCGAGAGCCCGGCGGCTCCGAAGGCCAGCCCAAGCGCCAGAAAGCGCCCGATCCCGCCGAGCCGCCTCCCCCGATGTCCCCTAGGCAACGACATTCACAATCCTCTGCGGGACAACAATGACCTTTTTGGGAGCCTTGCCGTCCAGTGCCTTCTTTACCGCATCCAGCGTTAATACGGCAGCCTCGATATCAGAATTTCCTGCATCCCGTGGCACGGTTACATCAGCCCGCTTCTTCCCGTTGACCTGGACGGGCAGGGTGATGGTGTTTTCCACCAGCAAATCGGCCTCGATCGCCGGCCAAGGCTGCATGGAGACCAGCGTGTCGTGCCCCAGCGCCGCCCAGCATTCCTCGGCCAGGTGCGGCATCATCGGCGCAAAGAGCTGAACCAGGGTCTCCGCCGCCTCCCGAATCGACCAGGCGAAATCCGGCGTGAGGTCGGCCGGGGAGGCAATCTCCCCGATCGCCGCCGAGAGGGCGTTGGAAAATTCGTAGATGTGGGCGACGCAGCGGTTGAAGCGGAGCTTCTCGATATCCTCGGAGACCTTGGCCAGCGCCCCATGCGCGGCCTTGCGCACCGCGACGGACCGTTCAGTGAATGCGGCCGGCCGGCCGGCGGGCGCCTTGGCCGCGATCTCCGAGGCCTCGTTGATCAGGCGCCACAGCCGCTGCACGAAGCGCCACGACCCCTGGACGCCTTCCTCGGTCCAGATCACGTCGCGCTCGGGCGGCGAATCGGACAGGACGAACCAGCGGGCGGTGTCGGCGCCATACGCGCCGATGATGTCGTCGGGGTCGACCGTATTTTTCTTCGACTTCGACATCTTCTCGATCGAGCCGATCTCGATCGGCTCGCCGGTGGTCTTCAGCGTCGCCTTGCGGGTATCGCCTTCGGCGGCGATGACGACCTCGGACGGCATCACGTACTCGCCGTCCGCCTTGCGGTAGGTCTCGTGCACCACCATCCCTTGAGTGAACAGGCCGGCGAACGGCTCGTCGAGACCGGCGTGACCGGTCTTCTTCATCGCGCGGGTGAAGAAGCGGCTGTAGAGCAGATGCAGGATCGCGTGCTCGATGCCGCCGATATATTGATCGACCGGCAGCCAGCGATCGACGTCCTTGCGGCTGGTCGGTGCAGTCGCGATCCAGGGATCGGTGAAGCGGGCGAAATACCACGACGAATCGACGAACGTGTCCATGGTGTCGGTTTCGCGACGCGCCGGCTTGCCGCATGACGGGCACGGCACGTTCTTCCATGTCGGATGACGATCGAGCGGATTGCCGGGACGATCGAAGCTCACATCTTCCGGCAGCTTCACCGGCAGATCCTTCTTCGGCACCGGCACGATGCCGCACGCTTCGCAATGGATGATCGGGATCGGGCAGCCCCAATAGCGCTGCCGCGAAATACCCCAGTCGCGCAGCCGGAAATTCACCTGGCGCTGCGCAACCGCCTTGCCGTCGCGCAATTCGCTTTCGAGGCGGCGCGCCACCCGTTCCTTTGCATCGGCGATGGAAAGCCCGTTCAGGAAATGCGAATTGATCATCGTGCCGTCACCGTCATAGGCGGTGTCGGTGATGACGAAGGTCTTCGGGTCCTGTCCGGGCGGACACACCACGGGCACGTTTCCGAGCCCGTATTTGTTGACGAAATCAAGGTCGCGCTGATCGTGCGCCGGACAGCCGAAGATCGCGCCGGTGCCGTAATCCATCAGGATGAAGTTCGCGACATAGACCGGCAGCGACCAGTTCGGATCGAGCGGATGGATCGCCTTGATGCCGGTGTCGAAGCCCATCTTCTCCGCGGTGTCGATGTCGGCTTGCGACGTGCCGCGCCGCTTGCACTCCTCGACGAACGCCGCGAGCGCCGCATTCTTTGCGGCCGCAGCCTTGGCAAGCGGATGATCCGGCGCGATCGCCATGAACTTCGCGCCGAACAAGGTGTCCGGCCGCGTCGTGAAGACATTGAGTTCGGTTTCGCCGGATGGCGTCGTCTTCGGATCGAGTGCGAAGCGGATCAGCAATCCTTCCGAACGGCCGATCCAGTTGCGCTGCATGATGCGCACCTTCTCCGGCCAGCGGTCGAGCGTGTCGATCGCATCGAGCAGCTCCTGCGCATAATCGCTGATCTTGAAGAACCACTGCGTCAGCTCGCGCTGTTCGACCAGCGCGCCCGAGCGCCAGCCGCGCCCGTCGATCACCTGCTCGTTGGCGAGCACGGTCTGGTCGACCGGGTCCCAGTTCACCTTGCTCTGCTTGCGCTCGACGAGACCCGCTTCGAGAAAGTCGAGGAACATCGCCTGCTGATGTTTGTAGTAATCCGGGTCGCAGGTCGCGATCTCGCGCGCCCAGTCGAGCGACAGCCCCATCGATTGCAGCTGCGCCTTCATCGCGGCGATGTTCTGGTAGGTCCAGGACTTGGGATGGACCTTGCGCTCCATCGCGGCATTTTCCGCGGGCATGCCGAAGGCGTCCCATCCCATCGGATGCAGCACGCTGAAGCCCTTCGCGCGCTTGTAGCGCGCCACCACGTCGCCCATGGTGTAGTTGCGGACGTGCCCCATATGGATGCGCCCGGATGGGTAGGGGAACATCTCGAGGACGTAGTATTTCGGGCGCGGGTCGTCGTTCTTGGTCGCGAAGATGCCGTCGCGGTCCCAGGTCTTTTGCCAACGCGGCTCGGCGTCGCGGGCGTTGTAGCGCGAAGCAGTCATGAAGGGCTCAAAACACTCAGAAATCGGGCCGGACGTGCCACGAATCCGACTTGCCGGTCAACGGCGCGGCGTTGCGGCAAATGCGAATCACGGCCTTCCGGCTTGCGACCGCATTGGGGCACCGTTAGTGACCAGCCGAGGAGATCGGAGACGGTGAGCGAGACTGAAACCCACGACATTGCGGCCGGGCTGTCGGAGGTCCGGGCCAGGATCGCGGCGGCCTGCCGCGAGGCGGGCCGCGATCCGGCCTCGGTCGCGCTGATCGCCGTTTCCAAGACCTTCGGAGCCGATGCCATCGCGCCGGCGATAGCGGCGGGGCAGCGGGTCTTCGGCGAAAACCGGGTCCAGGAAACCAGGGCCAAATGGCCGGCGATCCGCGCGCACCATCCCGACCTGTCGCTGCACCTGATCGGCCCGCTCCAGTCCAACAAGGCGAAGGACGCGGTCGCGCTGTTCGACGCCATTCACTCCGTCGACCGGCCGAGTCTCTGCGAGGCCCTGGCGAAGGAGATCCAGAAGCAGGGGCGCTCGCCCTTGTTGTTTGCGCAGATCAATACCGGCGCGGAGCCACAGAAGGCCGGTATCCTGCCGGAAGACGCCGATGCATTCTTGCGGAGCTGCACGGCCGATTACGGGCTGACCATTTCCGGCCTGATGTGCATTCCCCCCTTCGACGAGGCGCCGGCGCCGCATTTCGCGCTCACCGCCAAGATCGCCGCGCGCAATGGACTGAAGCTTCTGTCGATGGGCATGAGCACGGATTTTGAGGCCGCGATTGCGTTCGGCGCGACCCACGTGCGTGTGGGCAGCGCGATCTTCGGAACCCGGCCGCAGCACTGAGCGGTATCAACAGCGGGCCTCAATAAAAGAAGCTCCGCACCAGCCGGCGCGGAGCTTCCCTGATTTCCGATCACTGCTGTCTGCAGAGTGATCCGGTTCGGATCAGCGGCAGACGCGAACCTTTCCGCGCGGACCCGCGGCCCAGAAGCAACGCGGACGCGGCGCAACAACGACCGCCCGCGGCGGCACGACCACCACGCCACGCTTCGGACGGCAGGCGCCACCCGGACCGCGGAACCAGCCGGGGCCGCAGCCGCCGGCCGTCTGGATCACGTCGGACGGCAGCTGCATCGATGCCGCCGGAGCCGCTGGAAATGCGTGCGCGGAAGCTGCAGCCAGCATCACGGCGCCGCCAAGCACCATCGAGGTGAGAAGTTTGCTCATTGGTAGCCTTTCAGTACGTCCGGACCGATTCCGGAAAACCCTTCCCCAACCCGAAGTGGCCGGGGAGGTCATGGGCCTCATTAGGCCGAGCTTGCTAAACGCAGGGTTACCGCCAGGCCTTGGGAGCGTCGGTCGAGGCCAGCGCCGCGCTGAGCGGCTGTTTGAGGAGACGAGCGCGCTGCAGGTCGGCCCCGCTTTCGAGGCCGCCCGGTTGCATCGGCGGCGTGTCGTCGCGCGGAAGGCCGATGTCGTAGCCATCGTCCTCAAAGAGCTTCTGACTCATGGTCGCGCTTCGCCAGCGCTCGATGACCGACGTGATCAGGTCGATCCCCGCATCCGCAGAAACCTGCGCGCTCTGTCCGACTTCGCTCGACGGCCGCAAATGTTCGGGCACGTTGCTGAAGGTCATCTGCATCGGCAGCGCGACGCCTGAACCGAACACGAAGGCTTCGCCGGTGCCGAGCGAGGGCACGAAGGTCAAAAGACTCGACGCGGCGTCCGACACCGCCGAGCGGATCAACATCTGATCCCTGTCATTGGCGAGCCGCATCACGAACAACGTGTTGCATTGAGAGATGATGTTGGGATCGATCTCGCAGGGCCGCTGCGTGATGAGGCCGAGGAACACACCGTATTTCCGGCCTTCCTTGGCAATGCGCGACAGCGCGCGACGCGTCGGCCCGAAGCCTCTTTTGATTTCCGCTGACGATGCGTAGCGGTGTGCCTCTTCGCATATGAACAGAAGCGGCGAGACACCATCGCTCCACAGTCCAAAATCGAAGGCCATGCGGCAGAGGACCGAGACAACCGAATCGACGACCTCTGCCGGAAACCCGGCGAGCTGCATCACGGTGACCGGCTTGCCGTTGGCTGGAAGACGGAACAGGTTCGAAATGATTTCCGCCATTGTGTCGCCGCCGACATTGGCGTTTTCGAACATGAAGGCGTAGCGCGGGTTGTTGCGGAAGGTCTGGATGCGCTGCATCAGCTTGAAATGATGCAAGCGAGAAGACCTGTTCTCGAGCTTGCCCATGCGCTCGTCGATCAGTCCGAGCAAATCTTCGATGCGATAGGGTGCGGGTGTATCGGCAGTGAATCCCGCGCTCTTCGGATCGCGCTTCTTGGTCAGCGTCCGCTCGTGGGCGCTGCGGTATTGCAGATACGTGCCTTTGGCGATGGGAATGACTTCGGCGAGGATTTCGACTTCCTCGTTGACGCCGGGCCGTCCGCCGAAAAACGCGTCGACCGTTTCCTCGAAGGAGAACAGCCAGAACGGCAGTCGCAGATTGCGCGGGTTGAGCACTTGCGCCTTGTCGCCGAAACAGCGGCCATATTCGTTGTGCGGATCGACGAGGAAGATCCGCAGATCTGGCCGCGCCGCGAGCACCTGCTGCAGGATCACGGCAACGCCGCTCGACTTTCCGACGCCGGTGGTACCGAGAATGGCGAAGTGCTTGTTGAGAAGCTCGTCGACGTCGATCAGCGCCCTGATGGAGGAGTCCTGCCGCAGCGTTCCGACATGCGCCGTCGCGCGCGTGTTGCCATAGATCAGTCGCAGGTCGTCATTGGTCATCAGCAGAACCGGATCGCCGATGACCGGATAATCGGTGACACCGCGTGAGAAGGTCGGTGCCCCGAAGCGCTCGTGCATTTCGCCGAACAGGTCGATCTGCGCGACGCTGCCACCGCGCCCGCCGGTCTGCTCGCACACTTCGGTGACCATGCCGATGATCACGCTTTCGGCGCCGACCACGCCGAGAAATTTTCCGACCGTCGCACGCGATGCGTCGCGGACGAGGTTTGCCGCCAGTTCAATCCTCGCGTTCGATCCGGCGACGGAGAGGACGCGCCCGATGATCTCGCGCTCTTGGGACGGCGCAGGCTGGGGTGTCTGTGTCGTGTGCATCGCAGATCAGATCGAGGAGGTATGCCCGCTTCCGATCTATCAGCCTGGCATCGCATTCCAATTAACGTGCACTCATCGGTGGAACTTGCGTTGCGATATTCTTAATCGATGGTGCAGGGAGGCGCGGCGGCAGTGACCTGCAATTTAGCTAATCTCGATCCAGGTCGCGGGAGACAGGCGCTCCAGCAATCGCAACAGGTCGCGCGGCCGCAGCGCCACGCAACCGGCGGTAGGTCCGAAATTCTCCCGCGCGATGTGGATGAAGACTGCGCTGCCACGGCCGGCGATTCGGGGCCGGTCGTTATGACTGATCTCGATGATGAGATCGTACAGCCCGTCCTCCCGCATCAGCCGGTCGCCCGGCTCTCCCGGCTCCCGCCGCACCCAGCGGTTGTAGCGGCGGTCGGCCGGGTCCTCGCTCCAGGCATCGGCCGGGCCGATCGGGCGGGCCGGCAGGGCGGTCCGGGGGCGGGTGATTCGGTCCCGCCGCCACCAGAGCCGCTTCAGGCGGTACCGGCCCCGCGGGGTTCCCCCGTCTCCCTCCCGCTTGTTGGCCAGAATGCCGCCGCGGCCCAGCGCCACGGGCAGGACCAGGGGTCCAGCCCTCAAAATGCCGCGTGATTTGGCTCCAGATCGGCGCCGGACTTGGATATGGTCGAGAATTCGGGACGCCATCGGGAACGGGAATGGTGGGTCGCGGATACCAGTCAGGCAAGTCTTGCTTGCCCTTACAACCTTCGATGCCCTATTTCGCCATAAATCGGTAAACTGCGGCCCTGGGGGGCCACCTGATGTCGAATGCCAGAAAGATACTGATTGTCGACGACGATGTGGAGCTGCGCGACACCCTGGTCGAGCAGCTCGCCTTGCACGAGGAGTTCGAGGCTGCGGCCGAGGACTCTGCCGCCAAGGGTATCCAGACGGCCAAGGACGGCCAGATCGACCTGATCATCATGGACGTCGGCTTGCCTGACATGGACGGCCGGGAGGCGGTCCGGGTGCTGCGCAAGAGCGGCTTCAAGGCGCCGATCATCATGCTGACCGGCCACGATACCGATTCGGACACCATCCTCGGGCTGGAATCCGGCGCGAATGACTATGTCACGAAGCCGTTCCGGTTCGCGGTCCTCCTCGCCCGCATCCGCGCCCAGCTCCGCCAGCACGAGGCGAGCGAGGACGCGGTCTTCACCATCGGGCCGTACAGCTTCCGCCCGAGCTCCAAGCTCCTTACCGGCCAGAAGGGCAACAAGGTCCGCCTGACCGAGAAGGAGACCGCGATCCTGCGCTATCTGTATCGCGCGGGGCAGCGGCCGGTGTCGCGCGAGACGCTGCTCCAGGAGGTCTGGGGCTACAATTCGGGCGTCACGACGCATACGCTCGAAACGCACGTCTATCGTCTTCGACAGAAGGTCGAGAAAGATGCCGCCAATCCGTCGATCCTGGTGACGGATGCCGGCGGCTACAAGCTGGTGCCTTAATGCGTGGGCTTCGGGGCGCGGGTATAAAGCCCGTGCTCCGATGACCCACAGAAACCGCGCCAATGACCATCGACGATGACATTGCGGTCCTGGAGCAGGTGCCAATGCTGCGAGCGTTGGGCCGCGGTCCGCTTCGTCTGATCGCACTCGGCGCCGAAGCGCGTGAAATTGCGCCGGGTGAAGTCCTGTTTCGTCCCGGCGAACGGGTCGATTCCGCTTACGTCGTGCAGGACGGCGCCTTTCAGCTCAGCGCCGATCCCGAAAAGCCGGGCCCTACGCTCGACGCCGGGCCGGGGACGATGCTCGGCGAGTTCGCCATCCTGGCGGAGAGTGCGAAGCCGCTCTGCGCCAAAGCGATGGTGGCGAGCACGGTCATCCGGATTCCGCGCAGCATGTTCCTGAAAATCCTCGAGGACGATGCCGGCGCCGCGATGCGCCTGCGCGACTATGTTGCGCAGCGCACGAGGGAATCGATCGCGGGGGTGCTCGAAGTTCGGTACGCGCTCGATCCCGAGGATCAGAGCTAGGGCGGCTCATTTCTTGATCGCCTCTTGATCGCCGCGCAGGCGATCACACCTCGACCGTCGCGGTGACCGGGACGTGATCGGACGGCTGCGCCCAGCCGCGTGCTTCCTTGGCGATGCGAATGCCCGACAGGCGATCCATCAGGCCGGGCGAAACCCACATGTGGTCGAGCCGCCGGCCCTTGTCCGCCGCCTTCCAGTCCGGCGAACGATAGCTCCACCATGTGTAGAGCTTCTGCGGTTCAGGGACCAATTCGCGCATGGCGTCGACCCAGCCGCCGTCCTTCTGCGCGGCATTGAGCTTCTCGGTTTCGATTGGTGTGTGAGACACGACGTCAAGCAGCTGCTTGTGACTCCACACATCATGCTCGCGCGGCGCGACATTGAGATCGCCGAGCAGGATCGCGCGCGCATGACCGTTGACGTGAACGTCATGACACGAGCGCATCTCGTCGAGGAAAGACAGCTTGTGCCGGAATTTCGGATTGACCTCGGGATCGGGAACGTCGCCGCCTGCCGGCACATAGAGATTGTGCACGACGATCTGATCTTTCAGACCGGCCCGCTCACCGATCGTCACCGAGATATGGCGGGAATCGTTGACCCCGCAAAAGCCGCGCTTGCTGGTCTCGTCGAACGGAAGCCGCGAGAGCACGGCGACGCCGTGATAGCCTTTCTGGCCGTTGATCGCGACATGCTCGTAACCAAGCCGCTTGAACCGCTTGAGCGGAAACTTGTCGTCCGGACATTTGGTTTCCTGAAGGCAGAGGATATCAGGACGTTCGGACTTGATGAATTTGGCCACCAAATCGATGCGAAAGCGCACCGAATTGACATTCCAGGTTGTGATTTTCAGTGCCATGTCTGCTTAATAGGGCGCGCCATACCGGATTTCCAGCCGCAGCGGCGGTTATGCCCGGTCAGTCTCTGGTGTTGTCACGATCGAAGGACGGGAGAGCACGGTGGAGAATAAAAGACCCAGCATCGTCATTGTCGGCGGCGGCTTTGCCGGTCTCGAATGCGCCCGGGCGCTGGAGCGTGCGCCTGTGGATATCGTGCTGGTCGACCGGCAGAACCATCACTGCTTCCAGCCGCTGCTCTATCAGGTGGCGACCGCCGCGCTGTCCCCTGCCGACATCGCCTGGCCGATCCGCGCGATCCTGAGCCGTCAGGACAATCTGCGCGTGGCGATGGCGAAGGTGACGGCGGTCGATACGGAACGCCAATGCGTGCAGGCCGGCCCGCTTTCGCTGCCCTATGACTATCTCGTGCTCGCCTCCGGCGTAACGCACGCCTATTTCGGACACGATGAATGGTCAGCCGCTGCGCCGGGGCTGAAGACCATCGAGGATGCGCGTGAGATTCGCGCGCGTTTTCTGCTTGCCTTCGAGGAGGCCGAGATCGCCGCCGCCGCCGACGCACGGCGTAAGCTTCTGACCTTCGTCGTGGTTGGTGGCGGCCCGACCGGCGTCGAAATGGCCGGCGCGATGGCGGAAGTCGCGCATGAAACGCTGCGCGCCGATTTCCGGCGCATCGACCCGCGCGCGTCCCGCATCGTGCTGATCGAAGCCGGCCCCCGCATTCTTCCGGCGCTGCCGGAAAATCTGTCGCGCTATGCGAGGACCACGCTGGAGACGATGGGAGTCGAGGTGAAAGTCGACACTCGCGTCACCGATTGCACGCGCGATGGCGTGACGCTCGGCGACGGCACGCGGATCGATGCATCGACGATCGTCTGGGCCGCGGGTGTCGTGGCTTCGCCGGGTGCGCAATGGATCGATGCGGAACACGATCGCGCGGGGCGTATCGTGGTCAATGCCGATCTGTCGGTGCCGAAGCTGCCCAATGTGTTCGTCGCCGGCGATCTCGCGTCGGTGTCGGGTGAACACATTCCGGGCATCGCACCGGCAGCGAAGCAAATGGGCCGCTATATCGGACGCCAGCTTGCAGAACGCGCGCAAGGCCGCGAGACCAAGGCGCCGTTTCAGTATCGGCATGCCGGCGATCTCGCCACCATCGGACGCCGCGCCGCGGTGGTGAAGATCGGACGTTTCGAACTCACGGGCTTTCTGGCCTGGGTGTTCTGGGGCGTGGCCCACGTCTATTTCTTGATTGGCCTGCGCAACCGCTTCGTCGTTGCGGTGACATGGCTGTGGAGCTGGCTCACCTTCCGGCGCGGCGCGCGGCTGATTTCGGCAGCGGAGGAGTGATGTCATTCCGGGACGCGCGTTGGCGCGGACCCGGAATCCAGCGTGGCTTGCTCGGTGTTGGCACTGGATTCCGGGTTCGCGAGCCGTGCTCGCGCTCCGGAATGACGCGAAGCGTTCAGTGCATCCGCTCGTAATCGATCTTGAACAGAGCCGGATCGAGCTTCTTGGTCATGTCGAGATTATAGATCGCGACGGTGGTGTCGAAGCCCTGCGGGTCGGTGACCGTCCACTGTTTCAGCGTGAGATCCTTGGCGTCGAACATCAGCATCAGCTTGTGCTTGCCGCCGAGTGTCTGCTTCTCTTCGATGACGACGGTCGAGAAGATGTCGTCCGAATAGACTCCGACCACATTGGTATCGCGCAACAGATCGACCTTGTCGGCGAGCAGGAAACGCAGCGGGGTCTGACCGAGCGGATAGAGATCCTGCGTCGCCAGCCGGCGGTCGCGCACGACGAGCGACGTGCCGTCGGCGATCAGTTGCACCGGGCTCGGATCGTCGTATTCGAAACGCAGCTTGCCGGGCTTCTGCAGGAACAGATCGCCGGTGGTCTTGCGGCCATCGGGACCGACCTGAACGAATTTCCCGACCACCTGCCGCATGCCGGAGAGATACTGCGAAATACGATCGACCAGCGCGCGCTGCTTGCCATCGAACGCCGTCGTTTCACCGGGCTTGCCGACGGCGGCATTGGGCCGGACCGGCGTGGGGAAGGGTCCGACCGTGCCGGGCGGGGTTGGCCGCGCCTGAGCGACGACAATGGCGCCGGAGGCGCCTGATGGGTGGGCTGATGGGGCCGATTGCGCCGCGGCCGCGGACACAACCAGGGAGCCGGCGAGGAGACCGGATAAAGCGGCGGCACAGAAATTCGGCAGCGTCCGCATCATTCTTTCGACTCCCCCTGCGCAAGGCATCTGGCCCGGGCGATGATGGTTGACGGCCCCCTTTTCCGAGTTAATCCGCATGGGGCCGATTCTCAATACTTGCTTACGCCAATTGCGGGATCGCCCGATCACAAAGCGCACCCGCTTCCGTTAGTGAAGGCTGGGGAAAATCGCATTTCGGCCTGATTCCCGAGGGGCTCATCCGAACCGGCTGGCCCCTTCCTCGATCAGGATTTCCCGCTTTCCGGCATGGTTGGCCTGTCCGACCACCCCTTCCTGCTCCATGCGCTCCATCAGCGAGGCAGCGCGATTATAACCGATCTGCAGCCGGCGCTGAATGTAGCTGGTGGAGGCCTTGCGGTCGCGCAGCACGACCTCGACAGCCTGCTGGTAGAGATCCTTCTCCGCGCCCATCCCGGTATTGTCGAACACCGCGCCGTCTGCGTCTTCCTGCTCGTCGCGGGTGACTTCCTCGAGATATTGCGGGACGCCCTGCGACTTGAGGTGCCGCACCACTTTCTCCACCTCGTCGTCCGCGACGAATGGACCATGGACACGGCTGATGCGGCCGCCGCCGGCCATGTAGAGCATGTCGCCCTGACCGAGCAGTTGTTCGGCGCCCTGCTCGCCGAGGATGGTACGGCTGTCGATCTTCGAGGTGACCTGAAACGAGATGCGGGTCGGGAAATTCGCCTTGATGGTGCCGGTGATGACGTCGACCGAAGGCCGCTGCGTCGCCAGCACGACATGGATGCCGGCAGCGCGGGCCATCTGCGCAAGCCGCTGGATCGCGCCTTCGATATCCTTGCCAGCGACCATCATCAGGTCGGCCATCTCGTCGACGATCACGACGAGATACGGAAGCTCCTCGAATTCGAGCTCCTCCTTCTCGTAGATCGCCTCGCCGGTTTCCTTGTCGTAGCCGGTGTGAACGGTGCGCGTGAGGGTTTCGCCCTTCGCCTTGGCTTCCTTGACGCGCGTGTTGTAGCCGTCGATGTTGCGGACGCCGAGCTTCGACATCTTCTTGTAACGCTCTTCCATCTCGCGCACGGCCCATTTGAGCGCGACGACGGCTTTCTTCGGATCGGTCACGACCGGCGTCAGAAGATGCGGAATGCCGTCATAGACCGACAATTCGAGCATCTTCGGATCGATCATGATCAGGCGGCATTGATCCGGCCGCAGCTTGTAAAGCAGCGATAGCAGCATCGTGTTGATTGCGACCGATTTGCCGGAGCCGGTGGTGCCGGCGATCAACAGATGCGGCATGCGCGCAAGATCGACGACCACCGGTTCGCCGCCGATGGTCTTGCCAAGGCACAGCGGCAGCTTGGCCGGCGTGTTGGCATATTCCTGCGAGGCCAGCATCTCGCGGAAATAAACCTTCTCGCGGAATTCATTCGGCAGCTCGATGCCGATGGCATTGCGGCCCGGCACCACGGCGACGCGCGCCGAGACCGCGCTCATCGAGCGCGCGATGTCGTCGGCCAAGCCGATCACGCGCGATGACTTGATGCCCGGCGCCGGCTCGAGTTCGTACAAGGTCACCACGGGGCCCGGCCGGGCGTTGATGATCTCGCCCTTGACGCCGAAATCTTCCAGCACGCTTTCGAGGGCTTCGGCACGTTCTTCGATTTCTTCGGCGCTGAGCGCTGCGCGGTCGCTTGCCTTCGGGGCCGCAAGCAGGTTGAGCGACGGAAGTGTAAAGGCGCCGCCGCGTTTTCCTTTCGGCTGCGGCTGAACGCGGACCTTGCGCGGCTTCGGCGCCGGCTCGTCCTGTTCTTCTTCTTCTTCCTCGTCTTCCTCCTCGTCGTCCTCGAAGCTGTCGTAATCCTCTTCTTCGGTGGCGTCGTCATCCATGCGCGGTTCGGCACGCGCGGGGGCCGCCGTTGGCCGTGTAAGCGGCCGCGCTGCAAGCTCTTCGTCTCCGGACAACCGGCGCCGGATGAACAGCGAGATGCGCGCCCGTGCACTGAGCAGGAGATGCGTCAGCCAGCCGAGCGAGATGGAGCCACGCTCCTCGTCTTCCTCGAACGCCTCGGCCTCGCGGTGAATGTCCTCGGCCAGGTCGGAGCTCTTGCGGAGGCCGAAGCCAAGCACGATCGCGATCGTCGCGAGCGCACCGGCGCCCATGATGCTTGCCAGCACGAGGCGGCTCGTGCCCGACAGCGAGCCGCCGAGCAGGACAAGCGGTGCCTTCAGGATCGCGTCACCGGTGACCCCGCCCATCCCGGCCGGAAGCGGCCAGCCCGAGGTGCGCGGCAGGCAGGAGGCGAAGGCGGCGCCGAGTACGATCGCGCCGATCCAGTATAACGCGCGCATCCAGCGCCGGCCTGGCGTCCGATGCGTCACCAGCCGCCATCCCCAAACCGCGATCGGCAACACCAGCACAATCGACGCCAGCCCGAACAGCTGGATCGCGAGATCGGCAAAGCTCGCGCCGGTCCGGCCGAGCCAGTTGCGCACCGGCGCATCGGTCGCATGGCTCAGACTCGGGTCCTGCACCGACCATGTGGCGAGCGCGATGGTCAGCAACAGCGCGATCAGCAGCAGGGCAATTCCGAGAACCTCTCCGACACGCTTGCGAATGGCATTGCGCAAATCGTCGGAGAGAAAATCGAAACGGTCGAGTCCACGGTGACTAATGGCCGGCATGCGCGTCACCCGAGAACCGAGACGAGGCGATGCAGCGCCTCGGCCGTGGTGGCGTTGTCATGCACCATGGCGACGCGAATGTAATCGCGGCCGGGATTGCTGCCGTCGCCTTGCGTGAAAGATGCGTATTCACCCGGCAGCACGCGAACCCCGGCCTCGCGCCAAAGTCGCTCGGCCGCGACAACGCTGCCGCCTTGCTCCGCGACGTTCAGCCACAGAAAAAAGCCGCCGGCAGGGCGCTTGTATCCATAGCGATCGCCGATGATCTGGTCGGCGAGATCGAATTTCTGGGCGTAGAGTTTGCGGTTCTCGATCACATGCATTTCGTCGTCGAGCGCCGCTGCGGCGACGGCCTGGGCCGGCATCGGCACCTGCGGCGCGGCGTTGTTGCGATATTCAAGGAAGCGGGCGAGAAAGTTGCGATCGCCGGCAACGAAGCCGACGCGCAGACCGGGCAGGTTCGACCGCTTCGAGAGCGAGTTGAAAGCGATGACGTTGACGTAATCGGGGCCGCCGACTTCCAGGATGCCGGTCGGCTTGTCACCGAAATAGATTTCCGAATAGCACTCGTCGGAAAACACCATGAAATCGTGTTTGCGCGCGAGCGTCACGAGGCGCGCGAGATAATCGCGGCTCGCCACCGATCCTTGAGGATTGGAGGGCGAAGCGATGTAAAGGGCGACGGTGCGCGCCAGCAATGCGTCGTCGAGCGCATCGAGATCGGGGAGAAAGCCGTTCGCCGCGGTGGCCGGCAGATAGACGGTTTCGCAATGCGAGGCCGACGCGCCCGCGGAATACGCGCCATAGCAGGGATTGGGAACGAGGATCGCCGGTGTTCCGGCGCGCGGCGGCGCGTTGCGGGAGGCAGCGATCGCGGCGAGGAACAGACCCTCGCGCGTGCCGTTCAGCACCAGCACATCGGTTTCCGGGTCGATTGCGCGCGGCAGGTCGTAGCGCCGCGCGAGCCAGCCCGCGGCGGCCTTGCGGAAAAGGTCGGTGCCCTTGTTCGCGGGATAGCGTCCGAGATCGGCGATATGCTGAGCGAAAACCGGACCGGCGAAGGCAGGCACCGGATGCTGCGGTTCGCCGACCGCGCAATTGATTGGCGGTTGCCCCGGCTGGATCGGCGCCAGCAGGTCGTTGAGACGCGCGAAGGCCGAGCGGCTTTGCGCGCGTGCTTCGACGGTCCGCGCGGACGACGGAGACGGTTCGCGGTCGGCGGCATTCATGAACATCACGCGCATTTCGGCCGGATTACTTGACGCTGCCGGAGCCTAGGCGGCGCTGGTTAAGGTCCGATTAACCATCGGCAGGCGGCCGGTCCGTTCGAGCGAGGCCGCAAGTTTCTTAAATTCCGCTCGGAACTTCGTCCGCCGCGCGGCGGTTGGCCAACGTCGATCGAGTTGGCGTTCGTCTCCCGCCGAGACAAGCCCTTACCGCGGAACACAACCATGACTGACACTTACGGACGAGAAGCCCCGGATCCCTTTACATCCGGGTCATATCAGCGTGGTCGTTCGCAACACGACGGTCGCGCGGGCGATTCATTCCTTGATTCGGAAGGCGGAACCAGAGACCGCCTCCGCGGCTTCGCCAACCGGCAAAAAGATATCGGCGTCGACAAGATGGCCGGTTTCGCCGAAGCCGCTCACAAGGCCGCCGATGCGCTCGGCGAACAGAATTCAGGGATGGCCGACCTGATTCATGAAGCCGCCGACGGACTGAGCCGCGCCTCGGAGGATCTTCGAGGACGCGACGTGAGCGAGCTTTACCGTTCGCTCAACGATTTCGCGCGTCGGCAGCCACTGACTTTCTTCGCGTGCTCGTTCGCCGCGGGCGTTCTGCTGTCGCGTTTCCTCAAGAGCTCGAGCGAGGGCGACCGCAGAACGTCGCAGCATCACCATCAGGGCGACGAACAACAATATCACCCCTCGCCCAGTCTTTAGCGGAGCAACAGATGGACACGGTTACGAGAAGACGGGTGCCCGACCTGCTCGGAGACGTGCTGGTCAACGGTACGTCGCTATTCCGCAGCGAGGTGCGGCTCGCACGCGCAGAGGTCGGCGAGAAGATCAATCAGGCCATGCGCGGCATGATGATGGCGCTGGTCGGCGCCGTTCTGATGATACCGGCCCTGGTCATTCTACTCACAGCCCTGGCCGCAGCGTTGGCCGAGCGTGGCATGGAGCCGTCGATTGCCGCTGCGATCGTGGGCGGTGCAGCGTTGGTGATCGGCTTGATCCTTCTGTTCGTCGGCATCAACCGGCTCACCGCTGACAACCTCGCGCCTCGCGCCACGATCGACCAGTTACGCAGCGACGCCGTGATGGCAAAGGAGCAGGTGCGAACATGACGCAAAAATCCGTTTCCCAGGCCGAGCGTGAGGCCGAATCCGCGCGGGCGCGCCTGGAGCAATCACTGGCTGAGCTGCGAACCAGTATCAGTCCCGGCAACATCTTCGATGAGACCCTGAACTACGCCCGCAATAATGGCGGCACTGAATTTGCCCGCAATCTCGGACGGCAGGCGCGAGACAACCCGCTTCCGGTCGCTCTGATCGGCGCTGGAATCGCCTGGTTGATAATGACGCGCAAGACCGGCGACGACCGCGATATCGAACAGCGCTACCGCGCCGCGTCCGGACAATTCGGCGAAGAAGTCTCCGAGACGTCCGGCTCAGCCTTCGCGCGCGAAGCCTCCGATCTCGCGGGGCAGGCGGGCAGTGCGTTCGAATCCGCACGCGACCGCGCCGCGTCGGCCTTCGACAGCGTCACCGACACCGCCTCGCGTGCGACACGCCGGATGTCGGACACCGCGTCCGGCACCGCCGATAGCATGCGGCGGGGGATACACGATGCGCGCGATCGCGCGGCCGATATCAGCCGCAAGGTCAGGAACGGCGTATCCACGATTGTCGAAGAGCAGCCGCTCGTCCTTGGCGCAGTGGGTCTGGTGATCGGCGCGGCGATGGCGGCGGCGTTCCCGTCCACGCGGGTTGAGGACAAGATCGCCGGCTCCTTCAGCGACGATATGAAGAACGAGATCAGGAACGCTGCGTCGCAAACCGCAGAGAGCGCGACCAACGTTGCGACTCGTGCATTCGATAGCGCCTATCGTGAGGGTGAGCGCGCGGCGCGTGACGAAGGCCTGATGGCGCCTTCGGAGAGCGCGCGCGACGACACTTCCGACAGGCGCGGCGCGAATGAGCAATCCCAGATGACACAAGCCGGCGCATGATGTCGACCTGCGCGGGCACCAAACGAAAGAGGCTCCGGTCTTGCGACCGGAGCCTCCATTCGGCGAGGGGCGGTGCCGGGTATACGCCCCGCCGCACGACTCTGGATTATTCCTGGATGGATTCTCCATGCAGGGTGATGTCGAGACCTTCTTCTTCCTGAGCGGCAGTCACCCGCAGTCCGATCACCACGTTGATGACGAACAGGATGATGGCGCTGACGATCGCGGTGTAGACGATGGTTACGCCGACGCCGTAGATCTGCGCGCCGACGCTGGCATCCTTGGCGGCTTCGTTGATCGCAACGTCCGCAAACACGCCGGTCAGGATGGCGCCGATGATGCCGCCGACGCCGTGGACGCCGAACACGTCCAGCGAGTCGTCGTAACCGAGCGCCTTCTTGATGTGGACCGCAGCGATGTAGCAGCCGATGCCGGCAACGATGCCGATGATCAGCGCACCTTTCGGATTGACGAAGCCTGCGGCCGGCGTGATCGCAACGAGACCACCGATGGCCCCGGAGATGATGCCGAGGAGGCTCGGCTTCTTGATCACGATCCACTCGCAGAACATCCAGGCGAGAGCGGCCGCGGCCGTTGCGATCTGGGTATTGACCATCGCAACACCGGCAAGCGCATTCGAGGCGGCGGCCGAACCTGCGTTGAAGCCGAACCAGCCGACCCACAGGAGGCTGGCGCCGATCAGCGAGTAGGTGAGGTTATACGGCGCCAGATTGGCGGTGCCGAAGCCCTTGCGCCGGCCGATGATGATGCAGGCGACAAGACCCGCGATACCGGCGTTGATGTGCACCACGGTGCCGCCGGCGAAATCGAGCACGCCCGCGCCGCCGAGGAAGCCGCCGCCCCAGACCCAGTGCGCGACCGGCACATAGACCAGCAGCAGCCACAGCGCCATGAACCACATCATCGCCGAGAACTTCATGCGCTCGGCAAAGGCACCGGTGATCAGCGCCGGAGTGATGATGGCAAAGGTCATCTGGAACATGATGAAGACCCACTCCGGGATGGTCCCTGCGAGCGAGTTCGTGGTTTCGTTGGTGACGCCGGCAAACATCATCTTGCCGAGGCCGCCGATATAGGCCTGCGTTGCGCCGCCATCGTCGAAGATCAACGAGTAGCCGCAGATCATCCAGAGGATGCTCACCAGACAGCAGATCGCAAAGCTCTGCATCGCGGTGGCGAGGATGTTCTTCTTGCGGACCATGCCGGCGTAGAACAGCGCCAGGCCGGGGATCGTCATCATCAGCACGAGCGCCGTTGACGTCAGCATCCAGGCGGTATCGCCGGTGTCGAGTTTGGGCTTTGCGTCCTGCGCATAGCCTGACGTGGCCGCAACCAGAGCCGCAGCCGCGACCGCGACTCCCAGCCAGGTCCGGTATGGAAACTTGAACGACATAATTGAAGCTCCTGTCCGAGTGCGTTCGCGTTAGAGGGCGGAGGCGTCTGTTTCGCCGGTGCGGATCCGCACGGCGTTCTCCAGGTTGAGGACGAAGATCTTGCCGTCGCCGATCTGGCCGGTCTTGGCGGCCCCGGTGATGGCTTCGATGACCTTGTCGACCTGGTCGGTGGCGACTGCGACCTCGATCTTGAGCTTCGGCAGGAAGCTCACGGCATATTCAGTGCCGCGGTAGATTTCAGTGTGCCCCTTCTGACGCCCGTAGCCCTTGACCTCGGTGACGGTCATGCCGTGGACCCCGATCGCGGTCAGGGCGTCGCGGACCTCGTCGAGCTTGAATGGCTTGATAACGGCCATGACGATTTTCATATGGTTCGATCCCCGTTGGCCCGGAGCGCAGATGTCGCGCCGGGCAATCTCACTCGGGTTCCGGCACGCGGATGTGCCCCTGCTGGCCGGTCCCCGGAGGTGAGGGAATCAAACCCCGTGCCACTTCGCTGCGGCACGCGTAACGCTATGATCGAACAACAAAATTTCGGTGGTGGAGGTGGTTCGGTCAGACCGCCGCGATGGCGCCGCACAAAGCAGTGCCATCATTGCCTAATAAACAGTCAGTCGCGGGAGCGTTGAGAGGCGCAGGCGTCTCAAGCGGGCCGAACCATTCGTTGCCCGCTACTTTTGCGACAGGCGCGCTGCCCCGGTCACCCGAAGTAGAAGCCGTCGGTCGGCCGGCCATGCTTCTGCGCCAACCGGTATTCGAGCATGAGCAGGCGATCCTGACCCCAGAATTGCTCGCCTTCGTAGACATAGGTGGGGGCGCCGAACACGCCGATGCGGATCGCTTCCTCGGTGTTGCGGTCATATTCGGCCTTCACGGCGTCGTCCTCGGTCGCCGCCAGAAGCGCTGTGCCGTCCATGCCGTTCTCGTTGGCAATCGCCGCCAGCGTCGCATGATCGGCGATATTGCGATCCTCCACCCAGACCGCGCGCAGCACCGCATTGGTCAGCCGGCTCCAGTCGAGCCCCTTCTGCATCGCCGCGATCACGAGGTAACAGGCGCGGCGGTCGGCAACCGGATGAAAGGCCGGTTCGAGATTGCACGGACGCTTGAGGATTTCGCTCCAGCGCTTGAGTTCGAGATGCCGATAGACCTGCCGCTGCTGCGCGCGCTGCTTGAGCGGAAGACCGCCCGACACCGACCACACCTTGAGGAGATCCATCGGCTTGTGCCGGATCGTCAGGTTGTAGCGCTGCGCCAACGCTTCGAATCGCTGATGACCGAGATAGGTCCACGGCGACGACATCGCGTCGTAATAGTCGATGAAAGTGTCTGGCATGTTCTCTCGAAGCTCGCAGAAAAAGGCGCGGCAAGGATAACCCGCCGCGCCTTTCAATCGATGATCAGTTGGTGCCGATCTTGATATTCGCGGCCTTCACGATCGGCCACCACTTTTCGATCTCGGCCTTCTGATGTGCGGCCAGCGCTTCCGGCGTCTGCTTCTCCGGCGGCGCGATCACCTGCCCGAGCGCTTCCAGCTTCGCACGCACGGCCGGGTCGGCGAGTGCGTCCTTCACCGCGGCATTCAGCTTGGCGACGACGGCCTTCGGCGTACCCTTCGGCGCCCACAATCCATACCAGATCGACACATAGAGGTTCGGCAGGCCGGCTTCATCGACGGTCGGAATATCGGGCGCTGACGGCAGGCGCTTCTCGGACGTCACCGCATATGCGCGGATCTTGCCTTCCTTCACATGCGGCAAGGCGTTCGAGACATGATCGAACATGAAGTCGATATTGCCGGCGAGCAGATCCTGCAGCGCAGGCGCAGCGCCCCGATACGGAATGTAGTTGAGCTTCACGCCGGCGAGATTCTCGAAATAGACGCCGGCGACATGGGCGGCGCTGCCGGCGCCGATGCTGCCGACCGCGGCCTTTTGCTGATTGGCCTTCGTCCAGGCGACGAATTCCTTCAGGTTCTTGGCCGGCACGTCATTCTTCGAAACCAGCACCATCGGATAGCTGGTGAGCAGCGCGATCGGCTCGAAGTCGGTCAGGAGATCGAACGGCAGCGGATAAACCGCGCCGTTGATGACGTGCGTGCTCCAGTGACCGAAGCTCAGCGTGTAGCCATCGCCCGGCGCCTTGGCGACGCGGCCGACGCCGATCGTGCCCGCGGCCCCGGTGACGTTTTCGACCAGAACCGGCTGCCCGAGGCTCTGATGCATGCGCTCGCCGAGCGTGCGGATCAGGGCGTCGGTCGGTCCGCCCGCCGAGAATGG
>Ga0180222_1000801_pt1 | contig 40042 bp, 42 predicted proteins | sample eDN5th37CKraftOP_FD_151336 | JGI IMG/M metagenome (GOLD analysis project Ga0180222, IMG submission 151336) | Enriched Organic Plus compost microbial communities from Emeryville, California, USA - eDNA 5th pass 37_C Kraft OP (version 2) (version 2) ...
TCTCACCGAGCAGCGCTATGACATGATGGAGCCGGTGCTCGACGTGCTGCGGCGGGATGTGCTCGCGCTCGGCCTGCCGCTGCGCTCGATGGAGGTCGAATACGGCCCGAGCCAGGTCGAGTTCACCTTCCAGCCGACCATCGGCATGGCGCCGGCCGATACCATGGTGATCTTTCGCAGCGCGGTGAAGCAGATCGCCCGCCGCCACGGTTGCCACGCGACATTCATGTGCCGGCCGCGGATCCCCAACGTGATGTCGTCGGGCTGGCATCTGCATCAGTCGCTGGTGTCGATCGACACAGGTGAGAATGCCTTCATGTCGAAGGTGGAGGGTGAAATGCTCTCGCCGCTCGGCAGGGGTTATCTCGCGGGCCTGCTGCATCATGCCCGCGCGGCGACCGTTTTCACCACGCCGACGATCAACGGCTACAAGCGCTACCGCTCCTATTCCCTCGCGCCGGATCGCGCGATCTGGGGACGGGACAATCGCGGCGTGATGCTGCGGGTGCTCGGCGGCCCGAATGACCGCGCGACGCGCCTTGAAAACCGCGTCGGCGAACCCGCGGCCAATCCGTATCTCTACATGGCCTCACAGATACTGGCCGGGATGGACGGCGTCGACCGCAGGCTCGATCCGGGACCGTCCGCCGATACGCCTTACGAGACCAAGGCCAGCCTGCTGCCGAAGTCGCTGCGGGAAGCGGTTTTTGCCCTCAAGGACGATCCATTCTTTCGTGACGCGATGGGCGCCAAGCTGGTAGACTATTACGTCTACATCAAGAATGCCGAGATCGAGCGCTTCCAGGCCGAAGTCACCGAATGGGAGCAGCGTGAATATTTCGAGATGTTTTGACGCATCATCACGCGAAAGCGGCGCAAGCCGCTCGCGGGAATGAGGCAAGAAAGTCGAGGAGAGGGGACTGCGATGAAGAAGCGAGCGACACTGCTTTCGGTATTGGCCGCCGTTGGATGGATGACGGGAAGCGCATCGGCCGATGTGATCAAGGTCGGCGTGATCGGAACGATGTCCGGTCCCTATGCGCTGTTCGGCAAGAACTTCAAGATGGGCATCGACGCCTGGGTGGCCGAGCACGGCAACAAGGTCGGCAACCATACCGTCGAGTTCATCTATCGTGATGAGGAGTCGCCCAATCCGGCCAAGTCCAAGGCGCTGGCGCAGGAATTGCTGGTGAAGGACAAGGTGCAATACCTGGCGGGCGTCTATTTCACGCCGGACGCGATGGCGATTGCGCCGCTGCTCGAAGAATCCAAGACCCCGCTGGTGGTGATGAACGCGGCCACCTCGGCCATCGTGCAGAAAAGCCCCTATATCGTGCGCACGTCCTTCACGATGTGGCAGAATACGGTCCCGGCGGCGAAGGTTGCCATCAAGAAGGGTTCGAAGAAGGTTGCCATCGCCGTGAGCGATTACGGTCCGGGCCTCGACACCGAGGCAGCGTTCAAGAAGACCTTCGAGGCTGACGGCGGCAAGGTGGTTGAATCGATCCGCATGCCGCTCAACACCACCGACTTCGGCCCGATCATGCAGCGGATCAAGGACTCCGGTGCCGATACCATCTACACGTTCCTGCCCGCCGGTCCCCCGACGCTCGGTTTCGTCAAGGCCTATATCGACAACGGTCTCAAAGCCGCCGGGGTCAAATTGATGTCCACCGGCGACGTCGTCACCGAGCCGGATCTGCCCGCCATTGGCGATCCCGGCATCGGTATCCTGTCGACCTATCACTATGCCGTGTCGCACGACTCGCCGGAGAACAAGACTTTCATCGCGCAGATCCAGAAGGACGGCGGCAAGATCGAGGACATGACGATGACCTCCGTTGCGGCCTATGACGGCGCGCGCCTGATCTACAAGATGATCGAGGCAACCGACGGGAAGCGCGATCCGGCCAAGGCCCTCGAGGCGGTCAAGGGCATGAAGTGGGTCAGCCCGCGCGGCCCGGTATCGATCGATCCGGATACGCGCCATATCCGCCAGAACGTCTATCTGCGCACGGTCGACAAGGTTGACGGCAAGCTGATCAACAAGGAGATCGAGACCTTCGAGGCGCAGCCGGACTGGGCTTTGAGCAGCGAGTAAGGTTGAACAGATGTAAGGACTCCCCGCCCTCGTGGCGGTCCGCGCCATCTGTGCGCAGCGGCCTGAGCGTGATGCACGGATCGCCGCGAGGGCGGGAGTTGTCAGGCTTTTCGACGATACGTCGCTGTGTAACGTCAGGACTTCCCTGTGACCGATCGCGCCGGCTTGCTGCGACTCATCAATGGGCGGATCTATCGCCCGGCCGAGGATTGGTCCCCGGCCGAAGCCCTTGCCGTGCAGGACGGCAAGGTGGTCTGGCTCGGGGCCACGCGCGAGGCGCCCGCCGCCAGCGAGACCATCGACTTGCAGGGCGCGACCGTGTTGCCCGGCCTCACCGATGCGCATATTCATCTGTTCGCGATAGCCTATGGCCGGCTGCTGGTCCCGCTCGGCCGCGCCCATACGACTTGGGTCAGCGACGTCGTTGCGCGCATCAAGGCACGCGCGGCGACGACGCCGGCGGGCGAGTGGGTGCATGTGGCAGAGTTCGATGAAAATCATCTCGCCGAGCATCGCTATCCGACCCGCGACGAGCTCGATGCCGCAGTCCCGGATCACCCGGTGCTGATCCGCCGCTTTTGCGGTCACATCGCCGTCGTCAACAGTGCGGCGCTGCGCGTGCTCGACATCGATGAAGGAATTTCCGAGGTGCAGGGCGGCGTGTTCGGCCGTGGCGCTGACGGGCGGCTCGATGGCAGCGCCACGGAAGCTGCGGCTGAACTGATCTTTCGCCGGGTGCCGCCGATCAGCCGCAGGGTATTGGCACAGTCATTGCACGCCACTGTCGACGACTGTATGCGCATGGGGATGACGGCGGCGGTGGAGGCAGCGGTGGGATTCACCAGTGGTTTCGAGGAGGAGCTGGCGGTCTGGCAGGAGGCGCGCGGCGACAAGGCCCATCTGCCGATGCGGCTCGGCTTCATGTATCACCTCGATCCGGAAGACGCGCTCGCGCGCGGGCTCACGCCGTCGCGCGATCCGGACTGGCAGGCAATGACGCTGAAATTCTTCGCCGACGGCATCGTCGGCGGACGCACCGCCGCGGTGAGCGAAGACTATTGCGATACGCCGACGCGCGGCTTCTTCATGCGTCCCGAGGCCGACTTGAAGCGCGTCATCGTTGCTGCGCAAGAGGCCGGCTGGCAGGTCGCGGTGCATGCCACCGGCGATCGCGCAGTATCGTGCGTGATCGATGCTTTCGAGGCCGGGCAGGCGCGTGCCGCGTGGCCTGATCCGCGCCATCGCATCGAACACTTCTTCTGCCCGCCGCGCGACGGTTTCGCGCGCATGCGTCGGCCCGGTGCGCTGATCGTGATGCAGCCGAGCTTTCTCACCCGCATGCGCCGCTCCATTGAGCAGGCGTTCGGGCCGCGCCGGCATGACAAATATCCCGGCCGCTCCGCGCTCGCAGCCGGCGTTCGCTACGTCGCCAGTTCGGATGCACCCACCGGTCTCACCTCGCCATGGTTGGGCATGGCCGATGCGGTCGATCGTGGCGCACCGGATGGCGAGCCGATCGGTGCCGGGGAAGCCCTGACTCCGCGCGAAGCCGGCGCCGCCTATATCCATGGCGGCGCCTATGCGATGAAGCATGAGGGCTGGCGCGGCGTGCTGGCGCCGGGCATGGCGGCGGACCTGATCGTGCCGGACCGCGATCCGTTCGCCGGGTCCGCGGCTGCCTTCGTCGCGTCAACGTGCTCATGACCATGGTTCGCGGCATGATTCATCACGACACGGCCTTTTCGCGGGCCGGCCGCAGCATCGCGTCGCCGGCGGTGAGCTAGGAACCATGCAGACGATCCTCAGCATCGGCCTCGACGGCCTGTCCTACGGAATGGTGCTATTCATCATTTCGATCGGGCTGTCGATCATGATGGGACTGATGCGGGTGGTGAATCTGGCTCACGGCGCCTTTGCCATGATTGGCGGCTATCTCGCCTCCTATGCGCTGCGTGATCTTGGCGTCCATTATTCCGTCGCGATCCTGATCGCCGTGGCCGGAACGGTCCTGATCTCGATTCCGTTCGAGCGGCTGCTGTACCAGCGCATCTACCGGAAGTCGGACGAGCTGACGCAACTGCTGCTGACTATCGGCATCACCTTCCTGATCATCGGAGTGGCCAACTTCACCTTCGGTCCGACGTTAAAGCCGATTCCGCTGCCGCCGGGATTGAGCGGACCGCTGGATATCGGCTTTCGCGTCATTCCGACCCATCGTGTTTTTGTGATCGCCTGCGGCGCGGTGACGGCGCTGGCGCTGTGGGTCCTGATCGACAGGACCGAATTTGGAATCCGCCTGCGCGCCGCGGTTGACAACAGCGATATGGCGGATGCGCTCGGAATCCGCACCGAATGGATTTATGCCGCCACCTTTGCGCTTGCGGTCGGGCTTGGCGCGTTCGGCGGCGTGGTCGGCGCGGAGCTGCTGCCGATCGAGCCTTTCTATGCGCTGCGCTATATGGTGACGTTTCTCGTGGTGGTCTCGGTCGGCGGCGCCGGATCGATCGCCGGGGCGCTGGCGGCATCCCTGCTGCTCGGGCTGGCGGATACCACCGGGAAATATCTGGCGCCGGAATTCGGCGAGTTCTTTTTCTATCTCGCCGTGATTCTGATCGTTCTGCTGTTCCCACGCGGTTTGTTCGGACGGGCGCATTGACGTGACAGACTTATCTTCAGCCAGGCCCCGTCGCCCGACCATCCCGATGATGCCGGAATTTCTCGGCATCGTCGCCATCGCGCTGCTCGGCGTGGCGGGCTATCTGCTGTTTCCCGATGATCTCGCATTTCTGACGCGTCTGATCGCGATTACTCTCCTGGTGCTGTCGCTGGATCTGGTCACCGGCTATTGCGGCGTGGCGACGCTGGGGCAGGCCGCGCTGTTCGGCGTCAGCGCCTATGTCGTCGGCAATGTCTGCCTTGCGGGCATCACCGATCCGCTGTTGCTGCTGGTGGTCGGCCTGCTGGTCGGCGGGGTGATGGGGCTGGTGTCCGGCGCACTGATCACCCGCTTTCGCGGCCTGCCGCAACTGGTGCTGTCGATCGCATTCGGCCAGCTCGTGGCAGCGCTGTCGAACAAGCTGTCCTCGTTCACCGGCGGCAGCGACGGCCTGTCGGGCATCTCGCCGACGCCGGTGCTGGGCATCTTCAACTTCGACATGTACAGCCGGACAGCCTTCATCTTCTCGCTCACGATTCTCGCCGTGGTCTTCGTCCTGCTGCTGCGTTTCGTTCGCTCGCCGTTCGGGCTGCTCTGCCGCGGCATCCGCGACGATGATCTTCGCGCACAGATGATCGGTGCCGCGGTCTACCCGCGCCTGGTGCTGATGTACGCGGTGTCAGGCGCCGTCGCCGGCATCGGCGGCGCGCTCAATGCCATCACCACCGGTGTCGTCGGCCTCGACAGCGTCAGTTTCGAGCGCTCGGCCGAGGCGCTGGTGATGCTGGTGCTCGGGGGCGCAGGCAACCTGTGGGGCGCGCTGTTCGGCGCGGTGCTGTTTCAGATCTTCGAGCATATCGTTTCCGCGACCAATCCGTTCCACTGGATGACGCTGGTCGGCCTGTTGCTGATCCTGATCGTGGTCTTCGCTCCGCGGGGACTGTCGCATGCCGTGGTGGTGGGCTGGTCGAAACTGACGCGGCGGGAGGCAGAGGCATGACGTCGCTGCTCGAACTGCACGGCGTGTCGCGCGCTTTCGGCGGACTCAAGGTCAACGAGGATATCTCGTTCCGACTCGCGCCAGGCGACCGTATCGCTCTGATCGGCCCCAATGGCGCCGGAAAGACGACACTGGTCAATGTCATTTCCGGCGACCTCGCACCGACAGCCGGCCGGATGATGCTCGCCGGCGAGGATATCACCCGGCTGCGGATCGCCGAGCGGGTTCGGCGGGGGCTGGTCCGCACGTTCCAGGTGACGCGGCTGTTCGCCAGCCTGACCGCGGCGGAGAACGTCGCGCTGGCGATCATGCAGCGCAAAGGCATCACCCGCCGCGTCTTCTCCCTGGCGACTGAGGTACCTGAGGTGCGCGTCGAGTGGGAGACCCTGCTCGGGCAGCTCGGCATCGCCCACCTCGCACGGCGGCCCGTGGCGCAACTGGCCTATGGGCAGCAGCGGCTGCTCGAACTCGCGATCGGCCTCGCGCTCAATCCGAAGGTGCTGCTGCTGGACGAGCCGGCCGCCGGCGTGCCGCATGACGAGGCGCCGCGCATTCTCGAGGCGATCGAGCGGCTTCCTCCGGAGATCGCGGTGCTGATGATCGAGCACGATATGGATCTGGTGTTTCGCTTCGCTCAGCGGGTGCTGGTGCTCGCCAACGGCCGGCTGATCTTCGAGGGCGCACCCGACGCCGTGACGCAGGACGCCGAGGTGCGCCGTGCTTACCTTGGGAGCTATGCCGATGCCCGCCGCCCGGCTTGAAGTTGCCGGTCTGACCGCCGGCTATGGGCCGACGCGGATCGTGCAGAACATCTCCCTGGCAGTGCCGGCGGGCGGTCGCCTCGCGATCCTCGGCCGCAACGGCATGGGCAAGACCACGCTGCTGGCGACACTGATGGGACTGACCACGCTGCACGGCGGCAGCGTGCGCATCGACGATGCCGATCTCACGCATCACCGCACCTCTGCGCGCGCCTTGCAGGGCGTCGGTTATGTGCCGCAGACGCGTGATATCTTCGCGTCGCTCACGGTCGAGGAGAATCTCGCTGCGGGGCTGAAAGGTCGGCCACGCTCCGCCCTGGCCGAGGCTTATGCGCTGTTTCCGCGGCTTGCGGAGCGGCGCAGGCATTTCGGCAAGCAACTGTCCGGGGGCGAGCAACAGATGCTCGCGATGGCCCGTACCCTGCTCGGCAAGCCGTCACTGCTGCTGCTCGACGAGCCGCTGGAGGGGCTCGCGCCCGTCATCTGCGATGAGCTGATGGGCATGATCACGCGGCTTGCGGGCTCCGGCGACGTCACTGTGGTCCTGGTCGAGCAACAGATCGAGCGGGCACTGGATTTCGCCAACGACGTGATGGTGCTCGAGCGCGGCCGTCTGGCCTGGCAGGGCGCGTCCGGCGAGTTGAAACAGGATCGCGCGCTGGTTGAACGCCTGCTCGGCGTCGGGATTCACTGACATCGGTCCGGCTTGCAACCGGCGCCTCGGCATGGGAATGGATGCCCCGCGGCAGGGTGCGATCCGATACGCTCTCGCGCCGCAGGCAACGAGGCAGCGACATGAGCGACGACACCAATCGCGAGGATCAGCGGGCCGGCCCGGCCGGCCTGGATACGATGTTCGACCAGGCGCCTGCGGCATCGGCCAAGGTGCCCTCCATCCGCATCCGCCGCCCGGATGACTGGCACGTCCATCTCCGTGACGGCGCGATGCTCCAGGCTGTGCTGCCGTTCACCGCCGCGCAGTTCGGGCGCGCCATCATCATGCCAAACCTGGTGCCGCCGGTGACCACGGTGGCGGCGGCCAGTGCTTATCGCGAGCGGATTCTCGCGGCGCGGCCGCAAGGCTCCGACTTTCAGCCATTGATGACCTGTTACCTGACCGATGCGACCTCGCCGGACGAGATCGCGCGCGGCCACGCCGAAGGCGTCTGGATCGCGGCCAAGCTGTATCCGGCCGGCGCCACCACCAACGCGCATCACGGCGTCACCGACATTCCCGGAATTGCGCCGGTGCTGGAGCGCATGGAGAAGATCGGGATGCCGGTCCTGATCCATGGCGAGACGACCGATCCCGACGTGGATATCTTCGACCGCGAAGCGGTGTTCATGGAGCAGAGCCTGCTGCCCCTGCTGCAGCGGCATCCGGGGTTGAAGGTGGTGGTCGAGCACGTCACCACGGCGGAGACGCTGGATATCGTGCGCGCCCATGCGCCCCGGGTGGGCGCCACCATCACGCCGCATCATCTCGTCATCAACCGCACCTCGATCTTCCAGGGCGGCCTGCAGCCGCATCTCTACTGCCTGCCGGTAGCGAAGCGCGAGCGGCATCGGCTGGCCCTGCGCCGCGCTGCGACGTCGGGCGAAGCGTGCTTCTTCATCGGCACCGACACCGCGCCGCATCCTCGCATGCGCAAGGAGGCCGAGTGCTGCTCGGCCGGCATCTTCGGCGGTGCGACGGCGCTGCAGACCTATGTGCAGGTATTTGATGAGGAGAATGCGCTGGACCGGTTCGAGGCCTTCGCCTCGCTGAACGGCGCCCGCTTCTACGGCCTGCCGACCAACAGCGGCACTGTGCTGCTGGAGCGCAGGCCGAGCCCGGTGGTGGCGGCGGTGCCGGTGGAGGACGACGAGGTGATGGTGTTCCGTGGCGGCACGACGCTGCCGTGGTCGATCGCGGCGGTCACTCCCTAGAGTTGTTCCGTGGACGCGACGCCATTCCGCGAGTGCCGTGCCCGGCAATAACGCGCTGAAGCGTTTCCATCGCAATTGAAACGTCCAGCCCAACAAGAAACGGCGCGCCTGATCCGATCAGGTGCGCCGCTCCTATATCGCCGGTCCGCGGTGTGCGCCCGCGGCCAGATCCGCGTGCTCAGACCCAGGGACGGGCTTCCGCCACCTTGCTTTCATAGGCGGCGATCGACGGGCTCTTCTCCATGGTGAGGCCGATATCGTCGAGTCCGTTGAGCAGGCAGTGCTTGCGGAACGGATCGATGTCAAACTTGACCACGCCGCCGTCGGGGCCGCGGATTTCTTGATTGGCGAGGTCGACGGTCAGCGTCGAATTGGCGCCGCGCTCGGCGTCGTCGAACAGCTTGTCGAGGTCTTCCTGGGAGACGCGGATCGGCAGCACGCCGTTCTTGAAGCAGTTGTTGTAGAAGATGTCGCCGAACGAGGTCGAGATGACGCAGCGGATGCCGAAATCCAGCAGCGCCCACGGGGCATGCTCGCGGCTCGATCCGCAGCCGAAGTTGTCGCCCGCGACCAGGATTTTGGCGTTGCGATAGGCAGGCTTGTTCAGCACGAAGTCGGGGTTCTCGCTGCCGTCGTCCTTGTAGCGCTGTTCCGAGAACAGGCCCTTGCCGAGACCGGTCCGCTTGATGGTCTTGAGGTACTGCTTCGGAATGATCATGTCGGTGTCGACGTTGATGATCTTCAGCGGCGCCGCGACGCCCTCCAGCGTGGTGAACTTGTCCATGGTTGATCTCGGGTTCCAGAAGCCGGCCCCGCCCATGCGAAGCCAATGGCTTTGTAGCCAAATCCGGCCACCGGTCCAAGGACCATTTGTGCAGGGCTAGTCCGCCTCGCGCGCCTCGATCGCCTCCATGTCATCGTCGGAGAGGCCGAGATGGTGGCCGATCTCATGGATCAGCACGTGACGGACGATATGGCCGAGGGTCTCGTCATGCTCCGCCCAGTAATCCAGGATCGGGCGGCGGTAGAGCCAGATCATATTGGGCAGGGGCGCGACGTCGTCGTGGCTGCGGAAGGGCAGCCCAGTGCCCTGGAACAGACCCAGCAGGTCGAATTCGCTCTCGGCGCCGAGGGCGTCGAGCACCTCGTCGGTGGGGAAATCGTCGACCCGGATCACCACGTCGGCGCAGGCATCGCGAAACACCTGCGGCAGAGTCACCAGCTGCTCCCGCGCCATGGCCTCGAGCTCGGCGAGGGTCGGCGGTTTCGCGGATATCCACAGCGGGGTGGGGTTTATCGGCCGGGCGGGGGCCATTGCTCCTGACATTTCGGTTTCGTCTGTCGCGTTGCCGTTCCCAGTGCTGGCATCGGCCGACCCTAGCAAATATACTCCGCGCCTGTCCCCGCCCAGACTGTCGCGCCGGCCGCCGATGCGGGGTGTCGGCGGCGGGATGGCTGCGGGCGAGGTTGCCCGGGGCGGCAGCAAAACGGTGAGGCGTCATGGTGCGGATGGGGGATATGGTCCTGAAATTCATTGCGGCCTGGGGGGTCACCCTCGCGGTCGGCTGTGCGACCGCCGGCGCTGCCGAGCGCCATGCGCCGCCGTGGCGCGACGCAGGCATGAGCATGGCGGCCGGCCAAGGGACCGATTTCTCCGCGCAACGCCGCTATCGCAGACCGCCGACCCGCATCCGGGTCCATCCGCGTTCCGGCCTCACTCCCGATTCCGTGCGGGACTGTACGGCCACTTACGTGCAGGAGTTCCGGCCGAGTGGGACCGTGATCGTTCCGCGCATGCATTGCTTCTGGCGTCGCGGCTGACGTGAGATGCGGCCTCGCCCGCGTCGGTGAGGTGGAACTGTGCCTGCCGATCCTGCGGCAATGCTGGAACGCGCGTGCGCGCTTTGCCGCAGCGCCATTCATTCCGCGTTCACCTGCCAAAACCTAGCCTGCAACGAGAGCCGGACGTAAGGCCGGTTTCACCCATGGTACAACCATCGAAGGGAGACAATGATGCAGATCCGGAACATGCTCGGCCTTCTCGCCGTTGGCGGGCTGCTCGCTCTTGGAGCACCCACGGTCCAGGCGCAGGCTGCCACGCTGATGAGCCCGGGGGGTGCGGCCGCGGTCCAGGAGACCACGACGAACACCGCGGTGCAGGTTCAGTATCGCCGCCACTATCACCGCCGCCATTATCATCGGCCGCCGGTGTTCCGGCATCACTACCATCACCCGCGGCGTGTCCACGTGCCGCGCTACCACCATCACCGGCACTACCGCCATCATCGGCATTGGCGCTGAGCCACACCGATGACCGGAACGGGCCCGCCATCGCGGGCCCGTTTTTTGTTTGGGCGTGCTCAAGCGTAGTACGGACGAACCGGTTCCCCGGTTCGCGTGAAGAAAACGCATGAAGATGAAGTCCTGGAGCCGGTTCTCATTTAATGAGGCGGGAAAGGCTCCATATGATGTCATTCCCGTGACCGACCAAGCGGAGCGCGTATCCGAATCCGGGTGGGTCTCGCCCGCATTTCATTGCATAGTCGGAGCACCGGCAGCGGCACGACGCCGGAGGATGGGTGCCGCCGTGCTGCGCCGGGAACCGGATACTTTGGAAAGGTCGCGCGATGACGGTGCACTGCTTCGCCATGTTTGCCACGCCGATCGGAAACTGCGGCGTGGTCTGGGGTCCGCGCGGCATCGTCGGCACGCAGCTGCCGATGCCGAACGATGACAAGACCCGGCTGCGTATTCGCCAGCGCTATGACGGCGTGACGGAGACGGCGCCGCCCGATGATGTCCGGTCCGCCATCGATGGCATGACAGGACTGCTGGCGGGAGAGCCCCATAACCTTGCGGATGTGGTGCTCGATCTCGACGACGTGCCGGACTTCCATCGCCGTGTCTACGCGATTGCCCGCACCATCGAACCGGGCAAGACGCTCACCTATGGCGATATCGCAAGGAAGCTCGGCGGCGTTGAATTGTCCCGCGATGTCGGGCAGGCGCTCGGCCGCAATCCCTGTCCGATCGTCGTGCCGTGCCATCGGGTGCTGGCCGCTGGCGGCAAGCCCGGCGGCTTCTCCGCAAATGGCGGCGTGGCGACCAAGCTCAAGATGCTCGAGATCGAAGGCGCTTATGTCAATTATACGCCGACATTGTTCGACTGAAGCGATCTTCTTCCTCAGGCCGGGGGCGGCACCGATTCCCGAATCGACGGCCGCGCCAGCATGGTTTCGTTGAACGCAGCCAGCCGCGGGAATGCCTTGCGCCAGCCGCAGTCCGGGAAACGGAAGTCGGCATAGCCGAGCGTGCAGGCCAGCGTGATCTGGACGATATCGAGCGGGCGGGCGAGCGCGTCGGGCCGCGCCTCGAAATAGGCGAAGCCCTGCCAGGCGCGATCCCATTGATCGTCGAGCCACACGCCCCAGCGCCTGTCTTCGGGACGCAGCAGCCGCTCGTAACGGCACAGCAGCATGGCGTCGAGCATGCCCTGCAACAGGGAGTGCCGGGTCTTGACGGTCCAGCGCTCCGGTCCGCTCGCCGGCAGCATCTTCCCGCCGCCGGCCAGATCGTCGAGATATTCGCAGATCACCACGGAATCCGCGATGATGCTGCCATCATCCAGGATCAGCACCGGCAGCTTGCGCAGCGGACTGACCTCGTGTGCATATTTCTCGTTGGCGGTGCCCGGCGCAACAGACGTGGGGATCAGTTCGATCTTATCCATCAGGCCGAGTTCGATGGCGCAGATACGAACCTTGCGCGCAAAGGGCGATGCGGGTGAGAACGTCAGCTTCATCGAAAGATCCGACTGCAATGTGGGAGGGAAGGGGTTGAGCGCCATCGCGCGCAACCCTGTTTGTGAGGACCGGCCAGATCTCAGGCCGCCACGATGGTCTGGCGCTGTTCGCCAAGCTTGGCGATGCCGAGCGTAACGATATCGCCGGCATTGAGATACTGCGGCGGCTTCATGCCCATGCCGACGCCGGGAGGCGTACCGGTTGTGATGATGTCGCCGGGCATCAGCGTCATGAAGCCGGAGAGATAGGACACGATCTTCGCCACGTCGAAGATCATCGTCGCGGTCGAGCCGGTCTGGCGCCGCTGACCATTGACGTCGAGCCACATGTCGAGGTTCTGCACGTCGCCGACCTCATCCGGGGTCACCAGCCAGGGGCCGAGCGGGCCGAAGGTGTCGTGCGATTTGCCCTTGGTCCACTGGCCGCCGCGCTCGGTCTGGAAGTGGCGCTCGGACACATCGTTGCAGACCGCGTAGCCGGCGACGTGCTTGAGCGCGTCGGCCTCGCTGACATACTTGGCGCGGGTGCCGATGATGACCGCGAGCTCAACCTCCCAGTCGAGCTTGGTCGAGCCTCGCGGCTTTTCGACATCGTCATTGGGACCGCACAGGGCATTGATGCCCTTCATGAAGACGATCGGCTCGGCGGGGATCGGCAGGCCGGACTCCTGGGCATGGTCGGCAAAGTTGAGGCCGATCGCAATGAATTTCGGCGCGCCGCCGACAGGGGGGCCGAGGCGCGGCGCGCCGCTGACGGCCGGAAGCCCGGCGGGATCGAGCGCTGCGATCTTCGCCAGCGATGCCGGGGCGAATGCGTCGCCGGCAAGATCGCTGATCTGGCTCGACAGATCCCGGAGCTGGCCCGATGCATCGATCAGGCCGGGCTTCTCGCGGCCGGGGGCGCCGTATCGCACAAGTTTCATGGTGGTCTCCTTGGGGGTCCTTATAAGAACCTTGTCATGACGCAGGGTGGCGTGAAATTCAACTGCGCGGAGGTTTCGCCCGTGCGGGAGCGTTGCACGTCAGACCTCGAAGCGGAAGGCATCGCCGTCGCGTTTGAGGCGGCCAGCAGGGAAATGTCCGCCGATCACCAGCGTCGGCGTATCGGCGAAGCGCGAGAACAGCATCCTCCGGCTTGCGGTGGATTGGGCCGGATCGGAATCCACGGTGGATGACCAGTCGAGATGCGCCATCTGGCAAGGATGGTGTGCGGTGTCTCCGCTCAGCAGCGCGGCTTCTCCATCCGAGCGGATGTGAATGCTGACGTGGCCGGGGCTGTGTCCGGGCGTCGGGATCAAGGTGATCTCGTCGCAGATTTGGGTGTCGCTCGCGACGAGATCGACCAGTCCCGCCTCGACCACCGGCCGGATCGAGTCATCGAACACGGCACGATGCTCGGGCGCGTCTCTGTGCCCGGCCCAATAATCGTACTCGGCCCTGCCGAAGACATATCGCGCATTGGGGAAGGTCGGCACCCAGCGGTCGTCGCGCCATCGTGTATTCCAGCCGACGTGATCGACGTGAAGATGCGTGCAAAGCACGGTGTCGATGGAATCGGGAGCATAGCCGGCCGCGGTCAGCGACTCGAGAAACGGCGTGTTGAGGCCGTTCCAGGCCGGCACCTGACGGTCGCGCTTGTCGTTGCCAAGGCCAGTATCGACAATGATCCGGCGCAAGGGAGTTTCCACCACCAGGGAATGCACGCTCATGCGCAGCCGTCCGTTCTCGTCGGCGAAATGCGGCATCAGCCATGGCAGTTCGCGGACGCGCTCGGCCGTCGCTTGCGGCAGGATGAAGCGCGTGCCGCCGACGGTCTCCAGCTCGACGATACGGGTGATGGTGACGCGGCCCACCTTCCAGATCATGCGGCGCTTCCTCGGGCGATGATGGCGGCACGGCCGCCGCGGCGATCAGAGCGTGCCGGGGAAGGCGCCGCCGTCGAGCAGGATGTTCTGGCCGGTGATGAAGCCCGAGCGGGCGCCGCACAGGAATGCGCAGGCCTGTCCGAATTCCTCGGGCTCGCCGAAGCGCCCGGCCGGATTCTCGCTGGCGCGCAGCTTCGCCAGCTCCTCCATCGACTTGCCGGTGGCCTTGGCCTGGCTCGCCAGCACGTTGTGGATACGGTCGGTATTGAACGGCCCGGGCAGCAGCGCGTTGATGGTCACGTTATGACGCACGGTTTTCCGTGCCAGTCCGGCCACGAAGCCGGTGAGGCCGGCGCGGGCGCCGTTGGACAGGCCGAGCACATCGATCGGCGCTTTCACGGCCGCCGAGGTGATGTTGACGATGCGGCCGAAGTTGCGCGCAATCATGCCATCCACCGTCGCCTTGATCAGCTCGATCGGGGTCAGCATGTTGGCGTCGAGCGCCTTGATCCAGTCGTCCCGTGTCCAGTCCCTGAAGTCGCCGGGCGGAGGACCGCCGGCGTTATTGACGAGTATATCGGGATCGGGACAGGCCTTGAGCGCCGCCGCGCGCCCTTCCGGCGTGGTGATGTCGCCGGCCACCTCCGTCACCTCGACGTCGGGATAGGCCTTGCGGATATCCGCCGCCGTCCGGGCCAGCGCCTCGGCGCCGCGTGCGGTGAGCGTGACATGCACGCCTTCCGCTGCCAGCGCTTCGGCGCAGCCGCGGCCAAGTCCCTTGCTGGATGCGCAGACCAGCGCGCGACGTCCCTTGATTCCCAGATTCACAGTCTCACTCCCGTTCTTGGTCCTCGTCTTTTCGAATCCGAAGTTCGCTACGGAGAGCAAGGCATGGGGAGGCGAACTTCAGATTCGGTACACTAGCCAACCGATCCCGCGATGATAAGGGAGGGCGCGATGCGAAAATGCATGGCGGCAGGCCGCTTTCCGCTGCAAGCGATCTGTCCGCCGCTGTGGCATGTCCCGCCACGCCCTAGGACAGCCAGCGCAGCAGCTTCTCCATCCGTGCGACCGCGGCGCCATACGGCGGATAGAGATCGGAGAAGCGATTGAAGCGCGAACGATAGAACACCGGCTTGAGCTTGCTCAGGGCGCGGAAGCCCCATTCGCCATGATAGGCGCCGATGCCGGATGCGCCGACGCCGCCCATCGGCTGGTTCACCTGGGTGAAATGAAACAGGCAGTCGTTGACGGTGACGCCGCCCGACACGGTGCGCGCCAGCACGGCATCGCGGGCCGCTGCATCGGTGCCGAACCAGTACAGCGCCAGCGGCCGGTCGCCGCTGTTGATGTGCGCGATCGCCTCGTCCGCGCCGTCGCAGGCCAGGATCGGCAGGACCGGACCGAAGATTTCCTCCTGCATCAGCTTCATGGCGGGCGTTGCGCCGATCACGAGGGTGGGCGGGAATTTGCGGACCGAGCGCCATGCCGGATCATCCGGCGACGCCACCTGCAAAATCCGGCCGCCGTTATCTGCCGCATCGCGGACCAGTCCGTTCAGGCGCTCGTAATGATGGTCGGAGATGATCGAGGTGTAGTCGGGATTGGCCGGTTCGCTGCCGTACATCTGCATCATGCGCTCGAGCACCATGGCGGCGAAGCGGTCGATCGTCCCGCGCGGCACCAGCGCATAGTCCGGGGCGATGCAGGTCTGGCCGGCGTTGAGCAGCTTGCCGTAGGCGATCCGCGCGGCGGCTTCGCCGGGATCGGCCGAGCGGTCGATGATCGCCGGCGACTTGCCGCCCAGCTCCAGCGTCACCGGCGTGAGGTTGCGGCCTGCGGCTTCGGCCACCAGCCGGCCAACCCGCGTCGACCCGGTGAAGACCAGATGGTCGAACGGCAGCGCCGCGAACCGCTCGGCGAGGTCGCCTTCGGTGGCGGTGACGATCATCTCGTCGGGGCCGAATGTCCTCGCCACCGTCTCCCGCAGCACCTCAGCGAAGCGCGGCACCAGTTCGCTCGGCTTGATCATCACCCGGTTGCCGGCTGCGAGCGCCGCCGTCGCGGGCGCCAGGGTCAGCTGCAACGGATAATTCCACGGCGCGATGATGCCGACCACGCCGAGCGGCTGCGGAACGAGGCGGTTATGGGCCGGGAAGAACTGCAACTGGGTGGGAATTCGCTGCGGGGCCATCCAGCGCTTCAGCCGCCGCATGGCATGGCGAATTTCGCCCTGCACGAACAGGACCTCCGCCAGCACCGTCTCAATCTGGGACCGCTGGCCGAAATCGGCGGAGATCGCCGTGGCAAAGCGGGCTTCGGCCTCGGCGAGCATGGCGCGCAGGCGGCGCAGCCGGTCCAGCCGCTCCGCCAATGCGGGCGGCGGCGCATGGCGCGACAGCGCCACCATGCGGCGGAAGCCGTCCTCAAGCCGATCTCCCGCGCCGGGATCGATGCCCTGTTCCACCCGTCATTCTCCATCATTTCGAGGATGGTCGGCTGTTGCCGCGTGTCGCGCAAGATCTGCCGCGCAAGATCTGTCACGCAAGACCTGCCACGCAAGACCTGCCGCACGGGGCCAGGCGGAATCCGCAGGAGAGGCGGTTCCGGGCGGATTGGCGGGCCGGGACCTTCCCCTTGATCTTGCGGCGATTTCTCCGGTTCGCGGCGGTTGCCGGGCGATATCCGCGGAGGATATCGGGGGGACGTCGGCCAGCTGTCATAAAATCTGAAAAAGATGGTGCTCGGCCCTTCCCAAACTGTCACGCGGTTGGTACATAGCCCCCGCGCCATCGGCTTCGGCCATGGTTCGTCTTCTCAGGAAGCCTTCGGTCAGGATCGATCGACCCCCGCCGGGAGTTGGTCAGTGGCCCGTTCGCCCAATTTGAAGACCCGCACCGGTTTATCGCGGGGTGGAGCAGCCCGGTAGCTCGTCAGGCTCATAACCTGAAGGTCATAGGTTCAAATCCTATCCCCGCAACCAAATAAAGCCCGCTAAGTCAAGCGCTTAGCGGGCTTTTTGCTGTCCGAAGAAGCCCCCGAGAAATCGCTCCGGAATCATATCGGAATCAAATGGCGGGTATTTTTGGCTCGGAAAAACGTACCGACGGCGGCGAATTTCGTGCGGCTCCAAAACACCGGGACCGCACTTCGTACGGTTGGGAAGTCGCTCAGCGGCAAATTCCTGGCAGGATGATTCGTATTGGACGATAGCCGATCCAATAGGCGGGCCGATCGCTCAACCTTTAGGCGCGGTTTATCTTTCAAGCAAAACGGCGCCGTCGCCGAGCTGGCTCAAACGATCGCCGGGGTTTCTGAGCGGGCAGTCGTCCATCGAAAGGCACCCGCAGCCGATACACCCGTCGAGCTGATCGCGTAGCTGGGTGAGGCCGCGAATCCGGTCGGTCAGCATGTCCCTCCAGATCGTGGAGAGGCGTTTCCAATCCTTCGCCGTCAGCACCCGCCCGGACGGAAGTTCGTCCAGCGCCGCCTTGATGGTCGCCAAAGGAATACCGGCGCGCTGCGCGATCTTGATGATAGCGATCCGGCGGAGAACATCGCGAGCATAGCGGCGCTGGTTGCCTTCGCTCCGCCACCCGTGAATCAGTCCCTTCCCCTCGTAGAAGTGGACGGTCGCGATCGTGACGCCGCATCGGCGGGCGACTTCTCCGACCGAAAGAGGCACGCGCACATCGATCGGCAATTCCAAAACTCCTCTTGACCTCATCTATACATGAGGTTCTATCAGAATGTCGGCTTGTTCCTGCAAGCTCTCATTCGCGGTCGTGGGTGAGACCTCGAAAATGGAGCCGACATGGACGATCGTGACACCCCGCCGGACCAATATTCGCAATTCGCGCCGATGGCGGGGGAGTCCGTGGATAGCTCGCCCGTAAAGCTTGGCTGGGCGGCGTTGCTCTCCGGCGCGAATGGCGTGCGTTCGCTCGCGCTCGCCGGGGGCGTCGTCCTCCACGCCATCAACGTTTATATTGCCACCACGATATTGCCGTCTGTCGTGAAGGACATTGGCGGCATCGACTATTACGCCTGGAACACCACGCTGTTCGTCGCGGCCTCGATCCTCGGTTCGGCACTGTCGGCGAGATTGCTCATCGGCATGGGGCCGCGAGGGGCCTATATCGTCGCCGCACTGGTGTTTGCAGGGGGCACGCTCATCTGTGCGCTTGCCCCTTCAATGCCCGTCATGCTCGCCGGCCGTCTTGTCCAGGGTCTCGGCGGTGGTTTCCTGTTCGCGCTCTCCTACGCCATGATCCGGCTGGTTTTCGATGAAGCCTTATGGCCGCGCGCGATGGCGCTGGTGTCCGGCATGTGGGGAGTGGCGACGCTGATCGGCCCTGCGATCGGCGGTATCTTCGCTGAACTCGGCATATGGCGGGCGGCCTTCTGGTCGCTCATCCCGGTCGCGGCGCTGTTCGCGTTGCTGGCTGCGGCCGTCCTGCCAAAGCGCGACACGGATGGGAGTGAATGCACGCCGCTTCCGCTCGCCCAACTCATCCTCCTGACAGCGGCCGTCCTCGCCGTCTCGGCCGGAAGCGTTTCGCCGATCCTTGCCCGAAACATCGTGGGCCTCGCCGCCGCCGCTGTCCTGACGGCCCTGCTGATCGGCGCGGAGAGCCGCGCCCGCCATAGGCTACTGCCGGCAGGGGCGTTTCGGATCACAACCGCGCTCGGAACGCTTTATGCCACGATGGCGCTGCTCGCCATTGCCGTGACCAGCGGCGAGATATTCGTGCCGCTGTTCCTGCAGGTCCTCCACCATCAATCGCCGCTCGTCGCCGGCTACCTTGCGGCGCTCATGGCGGCGGGCTGGACGCTGGGGTCGATCGCCAGTTCGGGGGCGAACGGGAAAGGCATCGGCCGTGCGATCATCACCGGCCCGGTTCTCGGGTTGGCCGGCATGGCGGCGCTTACCGTTCTGATGCCGACCGAAAGCGGCGGGGGCTGGCTGGCGCTCGCGCCGATCTGCCTCGCGCTCGTCGCCATCGGATTGGGCGTAGGGCTGGCCTGGCCGCATCTGCTGACCCGTGTGTTTCAGGTCGCGCCGGATGGCGAGCAGGACCTGGCTTCGGCGTCGATTACGACCGTGCAGTTGTTCGCCACCGCGCTCGGCGCGGCGCTGGCGGGAATGGTGGCGAATGTCGCCGGCCTCACTGATCCGGGAGGCATCGCCGGCACGGCAAGCGCCGCGCGCTGGCTGTTCGGGATATTCGCGTTCGCGCCGATCCTTGGCATTCTCGCTGCCCTCCGTGTGGTTCGGCTCCACTCGAAGGATCAGGTGAGCGGCTAAGTCTTACCCAATGCAGGATCGTCGCAGGTTTCAGGATCTCCGCATTTCGACCGGGTTGGCGCTGCGACGGGATCGTGCAGCACGCCGCCTTTCTCATCTTGCTAGCGGATGTGCAGCGCGTCTCGATTCCAGGCTGGGCACGAAACGGCCAATGAGCGGCACGTTTGTCGTCATGGAGGAGACGCGCACATTCATGCTCCTTTCCCGGCGGCCGGTCATAGACTGCCAATCCGGCCATAGTGCGATACATGTGACATATCGTGAAATCATAATTGTAATATTTGAAATATCGCTCCGAGGTGCGCACGTTGAGGGGAAAAGGAGCATCGGCGTGAATTTCGAGAACAGGACAGTGCTTATCACCGGCGCAGCGCGGGGGCTGGGTTTTGCCTATGCCCGGACCATCGCCGCCCTTGGCGCAACGGTCATCATTCATGACGTTGGCGCGGATTCCAGCGGTCTGGGGGAGGACCCGCAGGTTGCGGAAGACGCCGCCGCCAGCTTGCGGGCAGAAGGCTATAACGTCGTGGCGATAAGCGGCTCACTTGAAACGCGCGAGGCTTGCCGTCACCTCGTCGCGCAAAGCATCGCAGTCCGTGGACGCCTCGACGGTCTCATCCACAATGCCGGGTGGGTCGCCTATCAAACGATCGAGAGCATCGATGAAGGCGCTTTCGACCACATGATGGCGATTGGCGCGAAGGCTCCGCTCTGGCTGGCGCAAGCCGCCTGGACGACGATGGCGGAAGCCGGATATGGCCGCATTCTGCTCACGACCTCATGCCGGGCGCTCTATCCGCAATATGTGCAAAAGGGCCTTGCCGCTTATGCGGCTGCAAAAATGGCGGCCGTCGGGATCGTCAACGTGCTTGCCGCCGAGGGCGCTCCCCATGGCGTCGTCGTCAACGCCATCTCGCCCGTTGCGAAAACGCGCATGTGGGGCGTCGATGGCGAGCCGGACGAGCTTCGCCCCGCGGAAGTCGCGCCGGGCGCGGCGTTCCTCGTTTCGGATGCTTGCATCGAGGGCAGCTGGATATTGCGCGCCGCCAACGGGCAGTTTCATGCAACGAGAGCCGTGGAAGCGTTCGGCGTGGACTATCCGCGCAATCTCCACGCGGTTGCGGCGGCGACGGCAGATGAAGTCGCGGCGCAATGGTCGCGCATCGCCGTTCCTTCCGTGGAGCCGCGATCATGAGCCAGGTTTCCGTAGCCTTTGAAAGTCAGGCGATTCTCGGCGAATGCCCTCTCTGGAGCCGATCGCGCAACAGGCTGTTATGGGTCGATACCCTCGCTCCCGCTCTCAACATGTTCGATCCGGCGTCGGGGGAGAATGAGGCGATTCCTGTTGCCGGTCCGCTCGGCTTCGTCGCCGAACGAGAAGGCGATCTGTTTCTTGGCGTCGGGTGCGATATTGCGCAGCTCGCCACCGATGGCGCGGTGCGCAAGATCACGTCCGCGCCTCACGCTGCGCCGGGTTTCCGGCTCAACGATGCGCGCTTCGACGCACGGGGACGTCTTTGGGTCGGTCTCATGGACGAGACCCTGACCGAAGGATCGGGACGTCTCTATCGGTTCGACAATGACGGCCAATGGCGCGAGTGCGACCGCGGCTTCACGCTGATCAATGGTCTGGGCTGGAGTCCCGACAATCGCACGCTCTATGTCACCGATTCCCGGCGTGGCGAGATCTACGCCTATGACTTCGACCTCGACACCGGAGCGATCGACAATCGGCGCGTGTGGTTCCGGATGGAAATCGCCGAAGGCAAGCCCGATGGTCTGCTGGTCGATGCTCATGGCTACGTGTTGTCGGTGTTATTCGATGGCGCCGCCATCCTTCGGCTTGCCCCCGATGGGGGGAGGGTGGGGCGCACCGAGCTTCCAGTCAGTCGGCCGACGAGTTGCGCTTTGTCTCCAGATGGCGGCTGCCTCTATGTGACGACAGCAAGGCTCGGGCTTTCCACAGCCGAACTTGCGGACGCGCCCTGGTCTGGTGCTTTGCTGGCTTTGCCTTATCCGTCAGGATTCAGTGGAGCGCCCGATGGTTGATCTGCGCCAGCTCCGCCAGTTCATCGCGGTTGCGGAGGAACTTCATTTCCATCGCGCGGCTGCGCGGCTCAACATGTCGCAACCGCCTCTGACCACGGCGATCCGCAAGCTGGAAGAGGAAATCGGGGTCGAGCTTATCCAGCGCGGCAACCGGACTCTGGGCCTGACAGCGGCGGGCCAGGTGTTTCTCGAAGAAGCGCGGCAGACCCTCCAGCAGGCGGAGCGTTCGGTCGCCGCGGCGCGCGAGACCGCCGCCGGGCGAACGGGGCTCGTGCGCCTCGGCTATGTCGGCAGCGCGCTGTACGGCCGCCTGCCTGACGCCATTCGCACATTCCGCGCAACGCATCCGGAAGTCCGGCTCGAATTGATAGAAGCGACGTCTGCGGGACAGGTGGAACGCATTCGGGAAGGCCGAATGGATATTGGCCTGCTTATCCCTCCAATCCCGGACGCGGCGGACCTCGCGTTCCGGGCATTCGACACGGACCGGTTGTGCATCGCGCTACCGCGATCGCACGCACTTGCTGGTGCTCGGGATAACTCGGTGAGCGATCTCGCCAACGAGAACTTCGTCTTGTGGCCCGCAATCGAAGGGCGTGGCTTCCATGTCAAAGTGATCCGTCTGTGCGCCGACGCCGGTTTCGTTCCGATCGTCGTTCAGGAAGCGCACGGGATGCACGCGGTCCTGTCGCTGGTTGCCGTGGAAGCCGGCATCTCGATCGTGCCGCAGAGCATGATGGGTTTCAGAAGCGATCGGATCGTCTTTCGTCCGATCAAGGATGAAAGCGCCTCTTTCGAGCTGTCTTTCTGTTTCCGTGAGCCTGTCAGCAACCCAGCCGTGGAACAATTCCTGAAAACAGTTGCCGGATCGAAAGCTCATTCGAGATTGGACGCCGGAGCCGGTCAGGAGTGACTTTGCGACGATCATGTATCCTAGATTTTCTCCACAAGGGTATGATTCCAATCCAGAGGCCGACCGTCCTGCGCACGCAACTCCAGGCGGGCGACGGGCGCGCCGGTTTCGGCTTCCAGCAGCGAGGATTTGGGTTCGGCCGGGTGATAGAGATGGTCTTCGCCCCATTGGCGCAGCGCGACAATGACAAGAAAAAGCCCACGCCCTTTTTCGGTCAGGACATATTCCTTATAGGCGGAGCCGTCGGAGGCTGGCGCGGTTTCCAGAATGCCGCGCTCCGTCAGATCACGCAGCCGCGTTGCCAGCATCCCCTTGGCGATACCAAGTCCCGACTGAAACTCGCTGAAGCGCCGCACGCCATCAAAAGCGTCGCGGATAATCAGCAGCGACCACCAATCGCCGATGACATCCAGCGCCCAGAACGATCGGCGTATGCGAGCAATCGGTACCCCCGTGTGGCGCAGGCTGGTTGCAGCCTACGTGATTTCGGGAGCGATGGCAGGCACGGCCGGAGCGCTCTCCGCGCAGGCGACCGGCTCGGTCGGGACCAATTCGCTGGGCTTGCTGATGTCGGGAACGGTCCTGATGGTGCTCGTGCTCGGCAGCATGCGGCAGCTCTACGGAGCGTTCATCGGTGCAGCGCTCTACATTGTGGTCCAGGATTTCGCTGCCGAAATCGATCCGTTCCGCTGGATGTTCGTGATCGGGGGTCTCTTGATGGGCACGGTGCTGCTGCTGGAAAACGGCATTGTCGGAATCCCGGATATGCTGGGGCGGCTTGCCCGCAAGGGGAGGCGGTGACCGTCATGGCGATGAGGGATGATGAGCGCGTCCTGGAGGTTCGCGGGCTGACCAAATCCTTTGGCGCGATCCGCGTTGCACGCGCGATCGATTTGGACCTCCCGGCCGGTGCGCGGTTGGGATTGATCGGTCCCAACGGAGCCGGGAAGACCACGCTTGTCAACCTGCTGACGGGCACGCTGGAGCCGGACGCCGGATCGATCCGGCTTGCCGGTGCGTCGATCGAGAATCTGCCGCCCGAGCAGCGTGTACGGCGGGGCCTGGTGCGTACGCGCCAGCTCAACACATTGCTGCCGGAAGAAACCGCACGAGACAACATCGCGATCGCCGCATGAGCGCTGCCATCAAGGTCGAACAGATCGTCGCCGGCTACGGACGGACCGTGGTGCTGGACGGTGTTTCGTTCGAGCTGTCCGCCGGCGGCTCGCTGGCGGTGCTCGGGCGCAACGGCGTCGGCAAGACGACTTTGCTCAACACGCTGATGGGCTTTACCACCCGTCATGCCGGCAGCATCCGGTTCGATTTCCGGCCGATCGAGCGTGTCGTGCCGTTCCGGCGCAACCGGCTCGGCATCGGCTACGTGCCGCAGGAGCGCGAAATCTTCGCCTCGCTCACAGTCGAGGAGAGCCTCGCCATCTGCCGCCGCCCCGCCGGCTGGAGCATCGCGCAGGTCTACGAGCTGTTTCCGTCCTTGAAGGAACGCCGGCGCAATGGCGGCGGCAAGCTGTCGGGCGGCGAGCAGCAGATGCTCGCGATCGGGTGCGCTCTGGTGGGAGCGCCGAAACTGCTGCTGCTCGACGAGCCCATGGAGGGTCTTGCACCGCGTGCCGGCCCATGTGCAGCCGATGGGCATCCTCATCAACACCCGCCTGATCAAGCCCGACGAGGAGCCCAAGAGCTGGAACGATCTCAACGATCCCAAGTGGGGTGGCAAGATCCTGTCTGACGACATGCGCCCGTTGGGCAGCGGCAACACGATGTTTGCCGTTCTGCAGAACAAGATGGGCTCCGCGTTCAACGAGAAGCTCGCCGAGCAGAAGCCCGTGTTCAGCCGTGACATGCGCAACGATGCACGCCGGGTGGCGCGTGGAGAATACCCGAGCTATGTGCCGCAGGTGTTTGCCTTCGCCTCCGATTTGAAGGGGCTTCCGGTCAAGGTGGTCGTTCCGCAGGAAGGGGCGCCCTACGCGCAGATGGAATTCGCGCTGCTGCGGAATGCCGCCCATCCGAACGCCGCGCGCCTTCTCATGAACCACTTCCTCGAGGAGGAATCACCCGGCGCTGGAGGAGGCGAGCCGCATGTGCGGAGCCTCGCAATGGCGCACCTTCCGTCGCGTTACATTGCCGCTGATGCTCCCGGCCGTGATCACCGCGTTTCTGCTCAGCTTCATCCGCGGGCGGGAGAATTTCGAATCGCCGCTGTTCTTCGGAACGCCGGCCCGGATCGAAGTCGCGACCACCGCGATCTACAATTCCATCCACCACCAGTCCATTCCGAACTACCAGTTTGCGAGCGCACTGAGCTTCGTCATCATGGGGCTGATGTTCCTGTTGGTGATCTGGCAGTGGCGGCTGCTTCGCGGGCGCAGCTTCCAGACCGTGACCGGCAAGGGCTATTCACCACGGGTCATCAAGCTCGGTGCCTGGCGCTGGCTGACTTTTGCGATATGCGTGGCATTCTTCGTCGTCAGCGTCGTGCTGCCGATCGGTCAGCTTCTCCTCGGCTCGTTCTTCCAGTTCTTCGGCTTCTATCAGTGGGACATGCTGACGCTCGATCATTACCGATCGGTCCTGGGTAACGACGAGATCTGGCGCGCGTTTCGCAACACCTTCTTCCTCGGCATCGTCGGCGCATCGGCGAGGATGGTGCTCGGCAGCATCGTCGCTTACATATCGACCCGCACCCGCTGGACTGGCCGGCAGCTCATCGACGGAGGATCTGCGTATCGCGCCGAAGGCGGGCGAGGCCGATGCGTCCTGGCACGGCGAGGTGATCGCGTCAGTGTTCCGCGGCGCGCGGCGCTCGTTGCGGCTCCGGACGAGCGCTGGCGAGCTTCATTTCGAGGTGCCGGCCTGGATGGAAATACGGCTCGGTGAAACCGTCGAGGTGGAGGCCGCTAGGTCATCGCTCTGGGCTGTCGCTGCCGATTGACGCCTATTTCGAAGCGCTAGCCTTGGATCAATCAGCAGATTCAGCCCGGCTGCCCAATCTGGGCTCGATGGTTTGGTGCTCAAGTATCAGAGAATTCGGCCGCTCTATTTCGATGCGAACATTTGCCGCCGTGCCACGCGCGTCTCCAAGAGGGTACGATCAACGCCGGCGCCGGGACCCGTAAACTGCCTCATTGCAAAGGTTTGGACGAGACACCGCAGGTTCGGCTGGTGTGGGGAAAGGCGGTAGGGCTCCCCGCAACCATCGATCCTTGCGAAATCGGCGCAGGCGATCCGGAAGGGCCGCATGTTTTTGGCAGCCATCTCGCAGAAACTGGAAGCTGCGGCCGTGTAAAGGGTCTGTTGATCTAAGGCAAACGATGCATGCTGGCTCGGCCGGATCATTATCTGTGGACCAAGGGCCGTCATTGTCGTTCTCTCTGAGAACGCCTCAACGATATCGCAACTAATCGAGATGCGACTTTCGGCAAAGTTCGAACGATCAGGACATTGCTTCTAGGCAAATCTAAGCAAATCCAATGGATGTTTGCGTGAGGCTTAGCCGACGCAGCAATAATGGATAGCTCAAAAATCTCGTCCGTCTAGGTTACAAATTTTGCTTGCAGTGTATTAAGAATTTTGTTGAACGGGGCATAAATATCCCGATGCATCGACTTCGACTATTCTCATCGTCGTTCCGTATTTATTGGGACCGGGAGGACACGTGAATTTCTAGTGAAGGGGAATTTTTGCGAGAGCCGACGCGATCTCTCTTCTAATAAGGAGCCAGATGCGTCTAAGATTAGGTACAGATAAAACGCCCAACTCATTTCCTCCTTTGCTCGTATCTTGCGTTCAAGGCGTGATCTCAACCAATCGGCGGATCAAATCGCTGTTGGCCTCGGAGAAAGATGCTGCCCCGCCGAAATGGTCAGCATCAGCAATCGCCGCAAGCGGCACATTCGCTCCGCTGCCCATCCATACTTCCGAAAATGTGAGGCTTTGTCGCACCCATGCGCCGAGGAGTGCGCCGGGGCTTGGTTGCCAATAAAGGGTGACAGCGCATGAGCGCGGCTGTCATGTCGTCGCTGCTGGCGTGGATGACCGATCCGAGTTCGAACATACCCCAGATAGCACCGCCGGCGTTGACCATGTCAGGCGCAAGCACGCTAGCGTTCGTTTGATCCTGGGACATCTTCGCCGCCCTCCAGCCGAATGACCACCTATCACCAGCCATTGGTGTGCGGCAGCCCTTCGCAACATGAGAAAGTACAACGATGGAAAAGCTGCCAGTATCCGCCATGGACGAAGGTGCAGATATGTTTCGCAGCATCCGTTTTGGCCAGAAAGGGTCGTCGTCTGGCTGGCGGTAGGACCTAGCGAACGCCCACCTCTGAGCGGTCGTTCATCGTACACGCTTATCGGTAAGTTTCCCGCCTTCTCGGCCCGCTGCTGAAGGGTTGCGGTGGCGTGAGCAAGACGAAGTCGGTTAGTGGATTCAAGTTCGGGCGTATTCATTCCAGCGGAGCCATGATCGAACGCTTGCCAGCATAATAAAAAATTTGTTGTATGTCCAACAAAAATATCTATGTTGCTCGACTGGTCGGACAAAACGTTTCGGCCGCAAGGACCGTGTCAAAGGTCGTCGTGGGAGGATCCTCAAGTGAATTTCTTGGCTCGGATTACTGTTGCAGGCGCTGCCTTGATGGCATTGACTTGCTCCGCCCAAGCGCAGGTAAAAATTGGTATCGTAATCAGTATGACGGGGCCGGCGGCAACGTTGGGGCTGCCGCAGAAGGCTGCGATTGCCTTGATGCCGAAGGAAGTCGATGGGACGTTGATCGATTACATCACCCTTGATGATGCATCAGATCCGACCACCGCGCGACGCCTTGTCGATCGGCTGATCACTGAGGACAAGGTTGATATCCTGATGGGGCCGACGATCTCTCCATCTGCGCTCGCGGTAATTGAGGCCGCCGGAAAATCGAAGACCCCAATTCTCACTTTTGCAGCGGCGCGCTCGATCGTCGAGCCAATGGATGACATCAAGCGTTGGGCTTACAAAACGACCATCAATGACGACCTGTTCGCCCGCGCGACCGCAGACTTCATGATAAAGAAGGGGCAGAAGAAGGTCGGGATTATTGGATTTAACGACGCGTATGGTGAGAGCTGGTTTGGGGCCTTCAATCAAGCAGCCAAGGCCACCGGCATCGAAATCGTAGCGTCCGAAAAATACAACAAGAACGATACATCGGTGACGGCCCAGGCCTTGAAGGTCATCGCGGCACGGCCGGATGCCGTCCTAATCATCGGTGCCGGGACGCCGGGCGTGTTACCGCAATCAACGCTGCTTGAGCGAGGCTATCAAGGAGCGATCTATCAAACTACCGGTGTTACAACTAATGACTTTCTCCGGGTCGGCGGAAAGTCGGTGGAGGGAGCGATTATCGCAACCGGTCCGTTGATTGTCGCTTCGCAACTGCCTGATTCCAACATTGCAAAAAAGCCTGCGATCGAGTTTGCCGACGCCTATAACAAGGCGAATGGCGAAAATAGCGTCTCAGCCTTCCCCGGCTTTGCATGGGATGCGTTCCTTCTCGCGAGGGCCGCGATTCCTTTGGCGGTGAAGAAGGCCAAGCCTGGCACTCCGGAATTCAGGGCCGAAGTCAACGAGGCGCTCGAAACTAACCAGCGGGTTATCACGACCTCCGGCCCCGTAACCATGACGCCCCAAAGCCATTCAGGCTTCACCGCCGAGTCGCTTGTCATGATCCAGGTGAAGAATGGGCGTTGGACCTACATTGAAAAATAGACGGACACGTTTCTCCAGCCGCGGATAGCTTCCGATGACTTCAGAAATTGTTCTGATTCTGGCTCAAGATGGCCTCGTCAACGGGGCCATCTATGCCCTGCTTGCACTTGCTCTGATTCTCGTCTTCACGGTCACGCGCGTTATCTACGTTCCTCAAGGGGAGTTTGTCACATATGGCGCCCTGACATTCGCAGCGCTCCAACGCGGTTATGTGCCTGGCGTGGTGCTTTTCCTGATAATCACCGGCCTCATTGCCGCGGCGATGGAGATCCGGCGGGCCACCCTTCAATCATCGCCGAGCAGGTCATTGTTCTCAGCCTCTTTGTACGCCGGATATCCTCTCGTTCTGGGTATGACGCTCTATTATATCACCGGAGCGCCAAAGAGTGTCGCGATGCAGGTATTGGTAACGCTTGCGATTGTCGCACCGCTCGGCCCGATCCTCTGGCGCATTGTTTTTCAGCCGATGGCGACCGCCAATGTCCTGGTTCTGTTGATTGCTGCGGTAGCGCTTCATCTCGTGTTGACGGGCGTGGGACTTCTTGCGTTCGGTCCCGACGGCGCTCGTACCGAGCCTCTGCTCGATGTAGGCGTTAATTTTGGCGTGATATCCATACCCGCTCAGAGCATTGCAACCATCGCCGCAAGCCTAATGCTGATCGTTATGCTGTTCTGGGCATTCACCTTTACGTTGCGCGGTAAGGCACTGCGGGCGACCGCCGTGAACAGTGTTGGTGCGCGTTTAGTCGGTGTCCGGCCTGAAATGTCGGCGACGGTATGTTTCCTTCTTGCCGGCCTTGTGGGGGCGGTGTCCGGAGTGCTGATCTCGGCGATCACGACGATCTATTACGATACTGGGCTGCTGATCGCGCTGAAGGGATTTATTGGTGCAATAATCGGTGCACTGGTGAGCTATCCGCTTGGAGCTATCGGCGCAATCGCCGTCGGACTCATCGAATCGTTTTCGTCATTTTGGGCGAGCGCCTTCAAGGAGGCTCTGCTGTTTGGGCTGATCATCCCCGTTCTGCTCTGGCTTTCCGTGACGCGCCCGATGAAGGATGAGCATGAATGAAAATTGCGGTACGCTTGGGGTCTTGGCTTGCTGCTGCCCTTCTGATCGGGCTGGGTGGTCTCTATATGCCTGATTTCTATGTCACGCTTCTCAATTATATCGGACTTTACGCGCTGGTTGCTCTTGGCTTGGTTGTTCTGACCGGCGTATCGGGAATCACGTCATTCGGGCAGGCGGCCTTTGTCGGCGTCGGCGCCTATACCACGACCGTTGTGACGGTGAATCTCGGTTTGTCACCGTGGCTGGGGCTTGGGGCCGGTCTGATCGTCAGCTTTGTTCTGGCCTTGCTTCTTGGCATGATAACGCTGCGGCTGTCGGGCCACTATTTGCCGCTCGGAACGATTTGCTGGAGCGTGAGCCTCTATTATGTGTTTGGCAACATGTCCGAATTGGGCGGGCAACTCGGCATCGGCGGTATTCCACCGATCGAGATTTTCGATTGGACGCTAGATACTGGACGCAGCATGTATTGTCTGATCTGGATCTGTACGTTAAGTGCCATGCTGTTGACCGACAATGTCCTGCGTTCTCGCATCGGCCGCGCTATGCGAGCTCTGAAGTACAACGGCGAGATGGCTGAGAGCTTTGGGGTCAACGCAGCGAGGATGAAGTTGTTCGTCTTCATCTATGCTGCCGTTCTCGCGGCGCTGTCGGGCTGGCTGTATGCGCATCTGCTTCGCTTCGTAAATCCCACGCCATTTGGCATCACCATGAGCATCGAATATCTCTTCATGGCTGTTGTCGGCGGTTCTGGCTACGTTTGGGGAGCGCTGCTTGGCAGCGCTGTAATTACTATTTTGAAGGAAGTGCTTCAGGACATTCTCCCCAGCCTGCTTGGACGCACCGGCAATTTCGAGATCATCGCCTTTGGCGCGCTGATCATTGTTCTGCTTCAAGTTAATCGCGACAAAGGATTCGGACTCCTATTCGAGCTCTTTGAGTGGAAGCCGTGGAGGGTTGAAGCTGCCGGAAAGCTTTCCAAACCTGCACGAGCACAGTCTGCTGGGCCGTTGCTATCCGTGCGAGGCGTCACGCGCACGTTTGGAGGCCTTATCGCGGTCAACAATGTGACCTTTGATGTTACTCGCGGCAGCATTGTTGCAGTGATCGGTCCGAATGGCGCAGGCAAGAGCACCCTCTTTTCACTCCTCACGCGCTTACTCGATCTCAGTGGCGGTCATGTCCTCTTCGAGGGAAATCAAGTCGATCACATAGCCCGTCATGAGCTAGTGCGACGGGGAATATCGCGAAGCTATCAGCATGTACGGCTGTTGCCGGATCGCACTGTACTTGAAAACGTCATGCTGGGAGGGCACGCGCGAACGGATCGCGGACCTTTTGCAGCAGCAATCGGGTTAAAGTCCGAGCAGGAGTTGCAGCTTCAGGCGGAGGCGGAACGCCAGTTGAGCCGCCTTGGTCTTGACGCGGTGCGGGGCGAACTTGCCGGTAACTTATCGCTAGGGCAGCAGCGTCTCGTCGAGATCGCTCGCGCATTAGCATCCAGTCCGACGCTGCTACTTCTTGATGAGCCGGCTGCCGGCTTGCGGCATAGCGAGAAGGAGAGCCTTGCAAGACTTCTTGCCGAATTGCGGTCTGACGGCATGACGATACTCTTGGTAGAGCATGATATGCGGTTTGTAATGGGGCTCGCTGATAACATCGTTGTTCTGAACTTCGGGATGATGCTTGCGGAAGGGCGGCCACGCGAAGTGAGATCGAACCCGGCGGTCCTTGAAGCCTATCTCGGCGGGGTGCCACGGTGAGTTCATTGCTGCTGTCGGTCAAGGATCTCGAGAGCGGGTATGGCAAGATTCCTGCCATCCGCCGGATCAATCTGTCCGTCGAGGCTGGCGGTGTCGTCACTGTCATTGGCCCCAACGGAGCAGGCAAAAGCACGCTTCTGAATTGCTTGATGGGGCTCCACGGAGGGGCAGGGAGCATTGTGTTTGACGGAGAACACGTCGAGCGCCTCAGCGTTGAGGAGCGACTTGATCGTGGTCTCTGCCTTGTTGCTGAACGGCGCGAGCTATTTGGCAGTATGACCGTCGGAGATAATCTTCTTCTCGGAGGTTACTGCCGGCGTCGACACGGCCGTGGTCCTTTGCTGGCTGATCTGAGTCGCATCTACGGTATATTCCCGCGGCTGCAGGAGCGTAGGACGCAGCTTGCCAGCACGCTATCAGGCGGTGAAAGGCAGATGCTGGCCATTGGGCGCGCGTTGATGGCGCGCCCACGCCTGCTGATGCTGGATGAGCCAAGCCTCGGTCTGGCGCCTCTCATTGTGGACGAAGTGTTTCGCATCCTTGCGGAGCTTCGGAAGTCCGGCGTCGCGATTTTGCTGGTCGAACAAAATGCGCGAGCAGCGCTTCACGCCAGCGACAAGGGCTTTGTGCTAGAAGCTGGCGAGATCGTGATGAGTGGTTCTAGTCGGGAATTGCTGATGAATCCCAGAGTCGAGGATGTCTATCTCGGCGCCTCCCTGAACGAGCTTGAACTGCCATCAGACGAAACGACTCCTGAGAGCCGGTGCAGCCAGTGTCGTTAGCGAATATTTCCATAGAAGAACTCGCTGCGGCCTATCGGCAACGAAGGTTGTCGCCGGTCGATGTGGTGGGCGAAAGTCTTAAGCTTCTTGAGCAGCTTAACCCAGCCCTCAATGCCTACTATCTTGTCGATCGCGAAGGAGCGCTCGATGCAGCCCGGAAATCAGAGGCTCGCTGGTATCGAAACGCGCCACACAGTTTGCTCGACGGTATGCCGACCTCGGTCAAAGATGCGTTGCCCAGCATTGGCTGGCCTTCTTATCGGGGATCGGTGGCATGCCAGGATGCGCCGCCGCCGATTGCCGACGCGCCTGCGATCGCACGGCTGCGTGAGGCTGGAGCGATTTTCCTTGGAAAGACAACGATGCCTGATTTCGGCATCCTTGCTTCCGGCTATAGTTCGAAGCACGGCGTAACGCGCAATCCACGCGCTCCGCAGCACAATTCGGGAGGGTCGAGTTCCGGCGCGGCCGCCGCGGTGGCGGCCGGCCTCGACGTCGTAGGCATAGGCACCGATATCGTTGGCTCAATTCGATTGCCGGCATCATTTTGTGGGTTGTTCGGATTCAAGCCAAGCCAGGGGCGGGTGCCTTACTATCCTCCAAATGATCCATCGCTTACGGCCGGGCCGATCACGCGCTCGGTCGCCGACGCGGCAATCATGATGAACGTCATCACCAAGCCGGATGTTCGCGACTATACCGCGTTGGCCTATGTGCCATGCGACTACCGTGCGTCGATCGATGCATCGATTCCACAGAAACGCATTGGTTTTCTTCAGACGTTCGATTTTGGTCTGACGTCCAACGACGACGTCGTCCGACTGGCACGGGGCGCAGCCGTTCTGCTCGAACAGTCGGGACACGATCTGCGGGAGATCACATGCACTTTCTCAGAATTCGATCTCGCGCAAGCGGAGCTTTATTACAAGACGCGCTGCTTCACCGAGTTCATGACGATGCCGGAAGAAAGACGCGAGGCCGCGACTGTCATTCGCGACTGGACAAAGGCTGTCGAGCGAAATAGCGCTCGGGATTTGTTTGTCGCGATGAATGCAATGCGTGGTCTGAGGGAGCGCGTGATGGAGCTGTTTCAGTCGATAGACTATCTACTGCTGCCGACGGTTCATATTCCTCCGTTTGAGGCCGAGCTTCCCGCCCCTGGCGATCTGTTCGGGCCATGGGCCAATACATTTCTCTTTAACATCACGGGACAGCCATCCAGCTCAGTCCCCTGCGGGGTCACATCGGAGGGGCTTCCTGTCGGGGTCCAAATTGTGGGCCAACGCTTTGACGATGTCGGTGTCCTTCAGTTATCTCAGACGGTCGAGCGAATAATCCGGCCCTGTGAGTACCGGCAGCAAATCGGAATTATGTGAGGGTTAGGCGGAGTAGCGATGATGCAGTTGCGGCGCAAGAGGCAGCCGAAAAAAAGGTCGAAACCTTCAGCGATCGCGATTGAACGACGTCGCGAACTCCAGGAGGCGGCCATCCGCTGCATTGCCGACAAGGGCTATGCCGCGGTAACGGTCGCCATGATCTGTGATGAGGCGGGCTTTTCGCGCGGCCTCATCGGTCACTATTTCAAAGGCAAGGATGCGCTGGTGTTGGAAGCCATCAACAGCTTCGCAGCCGAACTTGCTGCCGCCACGCGCCAAGCTGTCGAGGCGGCCGGCTCCGCCCCGGCCGATCGGCTTCATGCTGTTGTAAAATCCAGTTTCTCACCGCCCGGTTTCAGTCCGCAGAAGGCTGCGGTTTGGGCAGCACTTGCTGGAAGTGCGAAGTGGTCGGCGCCTCTTGCGGAGACTTACCGCGAGCTGTGGCGGGATTATCGTGTGGGGATCGCAGGTCTGTTCGAGCGAGCTGCGGCAGAAAGAAAGCTGGCGATTGACGCAGAAGCTGCAGCGTTGGTGTTCTCGCGGATGATTGAGGGATTCTGGATCGGTTGGGTGTCCGATCCTAAGATGATGACGGTGGCTGAAGCCGAGCGTGCCTGCCACGGCATGTTGGATCTTCTTCTTGGTGCGCCCTCGACTCTTATGAACAGGAATTTCTGACAACTCGTTCCTAGTTATGCGCAGCGCGGGTGCAGCCGTACAATTTTCAGCTTTAAAAATTTGTTGAACGTTCAACAAAAATATGCGCTAATGACGGAAAAGATGGAGGCTATTTTAGCGATGCCGCAATTGAAGGTGATTCAGCCGGATGGATGGCTCCGCCCCCCAGGCCTGTCGTGGGGCATGGCGGCAAGTGCAGGTCAGATCGTCACAGTGGCAGGACAACTCGCAACAGTGAACGGCGCGATGAATGTGGCGCCGGGGCTCGATTTTGTCGCCCAGTACAGGCAGGCGCTTCAGAATGTGGTGGAGGTGGTTACCGCCGCCGGAGGGGCCCCCGCCAACATCGCAATGATGCGCGCGTATGTGCGCGACATTGAAGCGTTCAAGCAGGGTGGCGCCGGTCTTCGCGATGCCTGGATGTCCACCATCGGCAAGCACTTTCCGCCGATGACGATGGTTCAGGTGGTGATGCTGTTCGACCCGAACGCGCTCGTCGAAATCGATGCGGTAGCAATCATCTAAAGGAGAGCATTGTATTATGCGCGTGGTTATTCTCGTTATTCCCTACCTCATCGGTCGCGGCGAGCGAGTGCAGCTCGCCGGCTCGGACAAATCACGGTTCAGAACGTTCATGAATCGGCTTAAGGAACAGATGCAGTTCGCGGAATCGCTCGGCTATGATGGATTCTGCATGACCGAGCAGCACATGCAGGTCGAAGGAATCGAACCAACGACCAACCCGCTATTCTGGGATTATTTCGTCGCGCAGCACACCAAGACAATGCGGGTGGGTCAGCTCGGAATGAACCTCACGGTTATCAATCCGATCAAGCTGGCGGAGGATATCGCAATGCTTGACCATTTCACCGATGGTCGCGTGTTCGCTGGCTTCTCGCGCGGCAATACGCCTCGTTGGACAGGAACCTTTGGCCAACACATCAACGTAACGTCGACGGAGTCTGATCGATCTTCGGCCGATCAGCGTAATCGCGCGGTCTTCTATGAAAACTGGAACATCGTGAAGCAGCTTTGGCGTGATCCGATCACCGCCATTGACGGAGAGTTCTGGAAGGTGCCGCAGCCAACGGAATGGCGATTCCGGCCCACCGATGACTTCGGCGGCGACGCTATCGGGCCGGACAAGATCTTAAAGAAGATCGGCATCGTTCCGAGGCCCTATCAGGATCCGCACCCACCAGTCTACGCACCCTTCAGTAACAGCATGGAGACCGTCCGGTTCTGGGCCCGCGAAGGCGGCAAGATGGTTTCGTTCGTTTCGGACGAGAATGAGCGCTTCATGCCTATTGTTATCGATGAATATACGAAGGAGGCCGAGAAGGCCGGACGTAAGGCTACCGCGAACGACGCTGTAGCCATCGGTGCGCACCTCACGCTCGGTCGCACGCCTGCGGAAAGTGAGAATATCGAGACGGCCTTCCGCGAGTTGTTCAACTATGCCTACAATGCCCCTCCCTATCACGTTCCGCTCGGACGGATCTGGGGCAAGAGCCGAGCTGCCGTTCAGGATGACGTGGGTCGTATGACGGAGACCTACAAGGTTGATGAGCTATTCCTATGGCATCACGTCGGCTATTTTCCGCAGGAAGTCGAAATGGCTATGCTGCATGAATTTGCCGATGCAGTGATGAAAACCTGATCGGCACTATACCACCGGGATATCTGTCATGATGTCATTCGGAGATCTTGTTCGTCGCAACGGGGCGCACTGGCCCGAGAAGAATGCGTTTGTCGAACTCAACCGTCGTGTGACCTGGGGGGAGCTCGATAAGCGTACCGACGCTCTGGGTTGGGCGTTTCGTGACCTGGATGTCCGGTTTGGTGATCGGATAGCGGTGCTGACACACGACTGTATCGAAGTTGCTGAGACTTTTCTTGCCGCCAGCAAGATTGGTGCAATTCGTGTCGGCTTGAATGCCCGGCTGGCCCCGGCCGAGATTCTGGCGCTCATCAAAGATAGCCAGCCGGTCCTTGTCCTATATGCCTCCGCACAACAGCGGCTGGTCGATCTAATCAAAGACGAGATCGATTTGCTTCCAATTAAGCCCGAACTGATCGGTTTCGGCGAGGGGCATTCGGCGAAGTTGGACTATGATGACTTGATCGAGGCCAATCGCACCCGCGGACCTGTGAAGCAGACGCCGCATGACATTGTGATGATCGCCTATACATCCGGCTCGACGGGATTGCCGAAAGGCGCAATATATCCCCACGAAAAGTTCCTCAGAACGATTCTTTATACGGCTCTTAATGAAGGGCTGACGGCGGACATGGTGTGGCTACAGGCTATGCCGGCGGCCGGCGTCCCGATGATGCATATGCTGCGGAATATTTTTGGTGGCGGGACTTGCGTCATCGTCGGTCCGTGGGATGCCGAATTAGCATTAAATCTGATTGTACGGGAGAAGGTGACCAACTGCGTCATTGTCCCGACGATGCTTGCGGGGCTCCTGACTGTCGACGGTGTCCATAAGGCCGACGTCTCGTCCATGCGTTTGCTCGGATATGGAGCCGCCCCTTTGCCGCCAGCGACCATTCGGGAGGCGATGAAAACGTTCGGGTGCCCATTTTTACAGATGTACGGGACTACCGAACTGCTCGGCATGAGCAACATGCTTTTTCCAGCCGATCATCAACTCGGCCTCACAAGTCGACCGGAGCTTCTTACCTCAATCGGTCGTCCGCTCTCGTGGGTCGATACCCGAATTGTGGACGATGATAACCAAGATCTGCCGATCGGTGAAGTTGGCGAACTTTTGGTCCGAAGCGATGTCGCATTTCCCGGCTACTGGAATGCACCCGAGAAAACCGCCGAGATGTTTCTCGAGGATTGGGTACGAACCGGAGATCTCGCAAAGCGAGATAAAGACGGCTACATCTTCTTGTCGGATCGTGCAAAATTCCGAATGAAGACGGGGGGCTATAACGTCTTTCCGACGGAAGTCGAAAACGTGTTGGCAGAGCATCCCGACGTCCATGAGGTTTCGGTGTTCGGAGTTCCGGATTCAGTCTGGGGCGATCGTATCGAAGCTGTTGTTACGCTTAAGCCGAATCGCTCCCTTGATCCCGAAATCTTGCGCGAGTTCTGTAAGGATAAGATCGCGAACTTCAAAATTCCCAAGAAGATTGAGGTGTGGCCTGAACTGCCGAAAGGCTCCACGGGCAAAATTCTTAAGCGAGCGATTATCGATCTGAAGATCAAGGCTGAAAGCGGAAGCTGTTCGAGCAATTTGGATTAGCGTAGGGATCGATGGGAACGTCATTTAATCAACCTGGTCCTATTGACCAGTATTTAAAGTATCTCGCGGCCGGACAGTTCAAGCTTCAGCGGTCACGATCGAGCGGGAAATACTACTATTATCCACGCGCTTTCACCCTCGGCATGAGCAGTAGGGACGTCGAATGGGTTGACGTATCTGGGCTGGGCCGCGTCTATTCGAGCACCATCGTCCGGCGCTCTGCGAAACACGGTGGCGACTTCAATATCGCGCTGGTTGAACTTGATGAGGGACCCCGCATGCTGACCCGCGTGCTCGGCATCTCGCCCGACGAAGTCGAGATCGGCATGCGGGTCCGAGCGCGAATAGAACCGCCGAGTTGGGAACCTGCTGCTTCACATCCCCTTGTGGTTTTTTATCCCGAAGCGAGCTGAGGTATCATGTCAATTCGAGGGAAGACCGCCGTCGTCGGCATAGGTTATGCTGGGCTGGGTTCATCTCCAGGATGGACCCCGATTGAGCTTGCGGCGAGGGCCGCCGAATGCGCCCTGGCCGATGCCGGGCTGCACGCTGAGGATATCGACGGCTTGTGCGCCAGCACCTTCTATCATTTGTTCCCGACCCTTTCGGTCTCCGAGCAGCTTGGCATCAGTCCGAAGTGGTCGAACGCGGACATGACGGGCGGATCGACGTTCATTGCGCAGGTTCTGCAGGCTGCCTTGGCGATCAAAGCCGGTTTGTGCACTAATGTCCTGATTGTGTACGGCAGCGCAGCGCGCAGTACCAAGGATATTTACGGTATCATCGATCTTCCATTGCTGCAGGCAAGTTACGCTCCATTGCTTCCCGTCGGCGCATATGCGATGTCGGCCGCTCGCCATATGCATCAATTCGGTACAACGCGACGACATTTGGCGGAGGTTGCGGTTGCAGCCCGCAAATGGGCGCAGTTGAATCCCGATGCCGCTTTGCAATCTCCGTTAAGCATCGAAGATGTGCTCAACTCCCCTATGGTTTGTGATCCACTTTCCCGGCTTGATTGCTGCCTTGTATCCGATGGCGGGGGAGCGCTGATCATGACGTCAGCGGAACGTGCTCGGGATATGCCCCAGCCGCCGGTCTATGTACTTGGAGTTGGGACGGCCCACAGCCATCGCGACATTTCGCAAATGACCGATCTGACGACGACAGGTGCAGTTGAAAGCGGGCAACGCGCCTATAATATGGCAGGCGTGACAGTTGCGGATATCGACGTTGTGCAGTTGTACGATGCGTTTACGATTTTGCCGATCCTATTTTTGGAGGATTTGGGTTTTTGCAAGAAAGGCGAAGGCGGACCGTTTGTCGCCGATGGAGGCATCGCGCCGGGTGGCCGCCTGCCAGTGAACACGAGCGGCGGCGGATTATCGTTCGTCCATCCCGGAATGTATGGTCTTTTTGCGCTCCACGAAACATGTGTCCAGCTACGTGGCCACGGAGGGCGCCGGCAGGTCAAAAGCCCCACCTTGGGCTTGGCCCATGGCAATGGTGGCTATTTCTCTCATCAAGCGACAGCAATCCTGGGAACTGGAGCTTCCCTCTAGTTGCAAACGAAGAGGCGATCGTCGAGTTGAGCTGCGGCACCTTGTCCGTTTCGGCGAAAGATTCCATAGCTGCCGTCGCAATAAAGTAGCGGATCGTCGGTTTGACGATACGTAACATTTTGGATTCCACCGAGGATGAGGCGATGGGAGCCAGATGTTAGCGACTGGGTGACTTGGCAGAAAAGTACGGCCTGAGCTGTCTTAAGAAAGGGGATGCCAGCATATGGACCGTGGAGTTCCGTCCCCCAGTTTCCCGCCGAGAATCGGTCCGCGCCGGACAGTTGCGTAAACCTGCGGCTAACTCCTTCATCGTTGCTGCTCAGGATGTTGACGCAGAACCTACCCCGCTCGTGCAGTGGATTGCAGATCGAAGCCGACTCGTTGATAGCCACCGCTAGGCTCGGTGGATCCAGTGACAATGACATCATCGCGGTTGCGACCATGCCGAATGGCTGGGTCGTTTGCGTCGTTATAATTGTGACTGTCGATCCCACATGACGCATGATGCGGCGAACGCAGCCCCGCAATTCGTCCGGTGTCCGGGCCGCGGCTGCTGGGCCCGCCCCGGACACCGGATCCATTGTATCCGTTGAAACGATGCGGAAATCCTTTTTGTCGGCCTCAATCATGATTCTCTCCCTTAAATCTTCCTTGACAACCAATAATCTAATCCTAATAATTTGTTGGACGTACAACAAAGTCAATACTAAAATGACGGGTTGGTTTGCATGGCAGAATTGGATTCGTCTCATAGCGAGATCGCGTCGTTATGGACCGAGTATCGCGAAGGTATCTACGAGGGGGATGCGGACCGGCTGGCAAGAATTTTCCACGACGCCGCGAGTATGATGTTTGTGGCTCGGGGAGGACTCGTTGTTCAGCCGATCAAAGATTATCTGAATCTGGTCCGCACCCGACCCGTTCCCAAAATAACTGGAGCGGCTCGCCGCGAGCGACTGATATCGATCACCATCCCGTCGGTGGATAGCGCTGTGCTCACCGCTACAATTCTGGTGATGGGGAAGAGCTATACCGACCAGCTTGTACTGATGAAGGTGCAGGGTCGATGGCTGATCGTTCTGAAGACCTATCATCTGGATGAAGAATTGCTGACCTAACGGTGTGTCGGCAGCCAATGTTTGATGTGCGGTGAGACGAGCGGAGCCTGCCTGCTTGAACCTGGATCCTAATGATATGTCATTGACTGAGTGCCCCCCAGATCGGTTCAGGTTTCGCGGCGTTGTTCATCCCTGGATGTGCGACGCAATGGGGCACATGAATGTGCGGCACTATACCGGGCTTTTCGACGATTGCTGTTGGCATGTCCTGGCGTATTTGCTGCCCATGCAAGCCTCAGGATCCCTAGTCGGCTGGGTTGCCGCGACGATGACGATG